>ERZ1023515.42-NODE-42-length-56462-cov-76.301399_pt1 | contig 56462 bp, 51 predicted proteins | sample MGYA00380551_ERZ1023515 | MGnify/ENA primary metagenome ERZ1023515 (study PRJEB33173, sample SAMEA4830293) | metagenome | study: EMG produced TPA metagenomics assembly of the PRJEB25223 data set... | reverse complement strand
TCCAGCTTTATTAGTAGAATCTGGTGTTGTTAAGAATGAAAAATCTGGTATCAAAATACTAGGTAATGGTTCACTTGATAAGAAATTGACAGTGAAAGCTCATAAATTCTCAGCTTCAGCAGCAGAAGCTATTGATGCTAAAGGTGGAGCACACGAGGTGATCTAATGATTCAAACCCTTGTGAACTTCTTTAGAACAAAAGAGGTTCGTAACAAGATTTTCTTCACACTAGCAATGTTAGTAATTTTTAAAATAGGGACTTATATACCAGCTCCAGGAGTAAATCCTGCAGCTTTTGATAATCCCCAAGGTTCTCAAGGTGCCACTGAGTTATTAAATACTTTTGGTGGCGGAGCCTTGAAACGATTTTCTATTTTTGCAATGGGTATTGTACCCTACATCACTGCATCAATCGTAATGCAATTATTACAAATGGATATTGTCCCTAAATTCTCAGAATGGGCAAAACAAGGTGAAGTAGGTAGAAGAAAGTTAAATAACGTTACTCGTTATTTAGCAATTTCTTTAGCATTTATCCAATCTATAGGTATGGCATTCCAATTTAATAATTATCTCAAAGGTGCGCTGATTATCAATCAGTCAATTATGAGTTATTTATTAATAGCACTAGTTTTGACAGCAGGAACTGCTTTCTTAATATGGCTTGGTGATCAAATCACTCAGTTCGGTGTTGGTAATGGTATTTCTATTATCATATTTGCGGGTATTTTATCAACGTTGCCAGCCAGTCTAATTCAATTTGGACAAACTGCGTTCGTTGGGCAAGAAGATACATCATTAGCATGGTTGAAAGTATTAGGACTTTTAGTGTCACTGATACTATTAACTGTAGGTGCTATTTATGTACTTGAAGCCGTTCGTAAAATTCCGATTCAATATGCTAAGAAACAAACTGCTCAAAGATTAGGTTCACAGGCAACTTATCTACCTTTAAAAGTGAACTCAGCCGGTGTTATTCCTGTAATCTTTGCAATGGCGTTCTTCTTACTGCCTAGAACATTAACGTTGTTCTATCCAGATAAAGAATGGGCACAAAACATTGCGAATGCTGCAAATCCTTCAAGTAATGTTGGTATGGTTGTATATATTGTACTAATTATACTATTCACATACTTCTATGCATTTGTACAAGTTAATCCGGAAAAAATGGCTGATAACCTTAAGAAACAAGGTAGCTATGTTCCAGGCATTAGACCTGGTGAACAAACCAAAAAATATATTACTAAAGTTTTATATCGTTTAACTTTTGTAGGTTCTATCTTCTTAGCCGTTATTTCAATTCTACCGATATTAGCAACTAAGTTTATGGGATTACCACAATCAATTCAGATTGGTGGTACAAGTTTACTTATCGTTATTGGTGTAGCGATTGAAACAATGAAATCTTTAGAAGCTCAAGTATCTCAAAAAGAATATAAAGGCTTTGGTGGTAGATAATTTTAGGAGGGCACTTATGAATATCATTTTGATGGGTTTACCTGGCGCAGGTAAAGGAACTCAAGCAAGTGAAATTGTCAAGAAATTCCCAATACCCCACATTTCAACTGGTGACATGTTCAGAAAAGCTATAAAAGAAGAAACTGAATTAGGTAAAGAAGCTAAGTCTTATATGGACCGTGGCGAATTAGTTCCTGATGAAGTGACTGTAGGTATCGTTAAGGAAAGAATTTCTGAAGACGATGCAAAAAAAGGCTTTTTATTAGATGGCTTCCCAAGAACAATCGAGCAAGCTGAGGCATTAAATAATATTATGTCTGAGCTTGACAGAAACATTGATGCTGTCATCAATATCGAAGTTCCGGAAGAAGAATTAATGAACCGTCTTACAGGTCGTCGAATCTGTGAGTCATGTGGTACAACGTATCATCTTGTATTTAATCCTCCGAAGGTCGAAGGTATTTGTGATATCGATGGTGGTAAATTGTATCAACGAGAAGATGATAATCCTGAAACGGTAGCTAATCGTTTGAGTGTTAATATTAAACAATCTAAGCCTATTATAGATTTCTATGATCAAAAAGGTGTATTGAAAAATATTGATGGTTCAAAAGATATTAGCGACGTTACCAAAGATGTCATTGATATTTTAGATCATTTGTAATAGATCAACTTTTAGCGGTCTATTTTAAGTGAGGCATGATTTAATCATATTAGATAGATGAGAGTGGCAATTAACGATAATTAATTCCCGTAATTTTTGTTTAACTTATAAAATTAATCACTGATAGATTCGTAACAATAAAGTTGTCTATTGACGATTACCTTACTATTGCAAAAAGGGGGAAGTTAATCAATGGCTAAACAAGATGTAATTGAATTAGAAGGTACAGTACTAGATACTTTACCAAACGCAATGTTTAAAGTAGAATTAGAAAATGGTCATGAGATTTTAGCTCACGTAAGTGGTAAAATCAGAATGAATTACATTCGTATTCTACCTGGCGACAAAGTAACTGTTGAGATGTCTCCGTATGATTTATCGCGCGGTAGAATTACTTATCGTTATAAATAATCGTCACTCCATAATATAGGGAGGTATAAAAATGAAAGTAAGACCATCAGTAAAACCAATTTGCGAAAAATGTAAAGTCATTAAACGTAAAGGTAAAGTAATGGTAATTTGTGATAATCCAAAACACAAACAAAGACAAGGTTAATAAAAGAGAGGTGTAAATTAATATGGCACGTATTGCAGGAGTGGATATTCCACGTGAAAAACGCATTGTTATCTCATTAACATACGTATATGGTATTGGTACTTCAACTGCTAATAAAATTGTAGAAGAAGCTAACGTATCAGCAGATACTCGCGTTAAAGATTTAACTGACGATGAATTAGGTCGTATCCGTGAAGTTGTAGATGGTTACAAAGTAGAAGGTGACTTACGCCGTGAACAAAACTTAAACATTAAACGTTTAATGGAAATTTCATCATACCGTGGAATTCGTCATCGTCGTGGCTTACCAGTTCGTGGACAAAAAACTAAAAACAATGCTCGTACACGTAAAGGTCCAGTTAAAACAGTAGCTAATAAGAAAAAATAATAGGTAAAGGAGGCAAAATTTAATGGCACGTAAACAAGTATCTCGTAAACGTAGAGTGAAAAAGAATATTGAAAATGGTGTAGCTCACATCCGTTCAACATTCAATAATACTATCGTAACTATCACTGATGAATTCGGTAATGCATTATCTTGGTCATCAGCTGGTGCATTAGGATTCAAAGGATCAAAAAAATCAACTCCATTTGCAGCTCAAATGGCTTCAGAAACTGCTTCTAAAACAGCTATGGAACATGGCTTGAAAACAGTAGAAGTAACAGTAAAAGGACCTGGTCCAGGCCGTGAATCTGCTATCCGTGCACTACAATCTGCAGGTTTAGAAGTAACTGCAATCAGAGACGTTACTCCAGTACCACACAACGGTTGTCGTCCACCAAAACGTCGTCGCGTATAATTTTTAAATGTATTGTTACAAGTCACTGAGCAAACAGTTTAAATCTAGTCGACGTATTTAAGGAGGATATTTGTAAATGATAGAAATTGAAAAACCTAGAATTGAGACAATTGAAGTTAGTGAAGATGCTAAATTCGGTAAATTCGTTGTTGAACCACTTGAACGTGGCTATGGTACTACACTAGGAAACTCCTTACGTCGTATCCTACTATCTTCATTACCAGGTGCAGCCGTTAAGTACATCGAGATTGAAGGAGTTTTACACGAATTTTCAGCAGTAGATAATGTAGTAGAAGATGTTTCAACAATCATTATGAACATTAAAAAACTTGCATTAAAAATTTACTCTGAAGAAGATAAAACTTTAGAAATTGATGTAAAAGATGAAGGCGAAGTAACTGCAAGTGACATTACTCACGACAGTGATGTTGAGATTTTAAATCCAGAACTTAAAATCGCAACAGTGTCTAAAGGTGGACATCTTAAAGTGCGTCTTGTTGCTAATAAGGGTAGAGGTTACGCATTAGCTGAACAAAATAATACTAGTGATTTACCAATTGGTGTAATTCCTGTTGATTCACTATATTCACCTGTTGAACGTGTAAACTATACAGTTGAAAATACACGTGTAGGTCAAAGTAGTGATTTTGATAAATTAACTTTAGATGTTTGGACAAATGGTTCAATCACACCACAAGAGTCAGTATCATTAGCAGCTAAAATAATGACTGAACACTTGAATATCTTTGTAAGTCTAACTGATGAGGCTCAAAACGCTGAAATCATGATTGAAAAAGAAGAAGATCAAAAAGAAAAAGTACTTGAAATGTCTATTGAAGAATTAGACTTATCCGTACGTTCTTATAACTGCTTAAAACGCGCAGGAATCAATTCTGTACAAGAGTTAGCTGATAAATCTGAAGCTGACATGATGAAAGTGCGTAATTTAGGTCGTAAATCTCTAGAAGAAGTAAAATATAAATTAGAAGATTTAGGATTAGGATTAAGAAAAGAAGATTGATAAAGGAGGTTAACTCATGGGTTACAGAAAATTAGGTCGTACTTCTGATCAACGTAAAGCAATGTTACGTGACTTAGCAACTTCATTAATCGTTAGTGAACGCATCGAGACAACTGAAGCTCGTGCTAAAGAAGTTCGTAGTGTAGTAGAGAAATTGATCACACTTGGTAAAAAAGGTGATTTAGCATCTCGTCGTAATGCTGCTAAAACTTTACGTAATGTTGAAATTTTAAATGAAGATGACTCTACACAAACTGCTCTTCAAAAATTATTTGGTGAAATCGCTGAACGTTATAGTGAACGTCAAGGTGGTTACACTCGTATTCTTAAAGTAGGCCCTCGTCGTGGTGACGGTGCTGAATCAGTAATTATTGAATTAGTTTAATCTAGTTTTAAGACACAAGTTATAACTTAGTTGTCTAACCTTAATAAATACACATTTACTACTTATATATAAAGCAAATGAGTGCAACGATAATGTTTGCCACATACAAATATTGTCTAGCTCAGAGTACCCCATCAACTAAATAAAGATTTAAAGCGTGAACTCAACAAACTTATGATGGGGTGCGCGCTTTTTTATTGAATAAGATATCGGACTTATGAACAGAAATGTTTTTAAGTCCGATTTCTTTATATCTACTTTTTTGAGTGCGAATCTAAAAAATATGATCAAGTTAGTTTGATCAATTTCACTAGAACTGAATGAAGTGAAAGTATTATCGTTGAATCAAATGCGGCCAACCCTATGTTAGTAAATCATTTATTTTATTAACGTTTATACATAATTGTTAGAGAGGAATAAATGTCCTTATCATTAGTTGTTAAACAACACTTTAAAGACTAGAAATGAGTCAGAAAATACTAGTAATATATAGAGAACCCAGTCAATGTCATATACAGCGATTTATAAATATTGTAAAATATGATAGATACACGAATCGTAAAGGAGAGAGAGACAAGTGGAGGATAAGAATTCAGTTATTGTATTTAAAAATGTTTCATTTCAATATCAAAGTGATGCATCCTTCACATTGAAAGATGTTTCTTTTAGTATACCTAAAGGTCAGTGGACATCTATTGTTGGTCATAACGGTTCTGGAAAATCTACAATTGCCAAGTTAATGATTGGCATAGAGAAAGTTAAATCTGGAGAAATTTTTTATAATAATCAAGCTATAACAGATGATAATTTTGAAAAGTTAAGAAAAGACATAGGAATTGTATTTCAGAATCCGGATAATCAATTTGTTGGTTCAATTGTAAAATACGATGTGGCATTTGGACTCGAAAATCATGCGGTTCCACATGACGAAATGCATAGAAGAGTCAGCGAAGCACTTAAACAAGTTGATATGTTAGAACGTGCAGATTATGAACCTAATGCATTATCGGGGGGACAGAAGCAGCGTGTGGCTATAGCAAGTGTATTAGCACTTAACCCCTCTGTCATTATATTAGATGAGGCGACTTCTATGTTAGATCCTGATGCACGTCAAAATTTATTGGATTTAGTGAGAAAAGTTAAATCAGAACATAATATTACAATCATTTCTATTACGCATGATTTATCTGAGGCGATGGAAGCAGATCATGTTATCGTTATGAATAAAGGGACTGTCCATAAAGAAGGCACAGCGATTGAAATTTTCGACCATGCAGAAGAGTTAACAACAATAGGTCTAGATTTGCCATTCCCAATCAAAATAAATCAAATGCTGGGACACCAAACATCATTCTTAACTTATGAAGGGCTGGTGGATCAACTATGACTATACGCTTTGACAATGTAAGTTATACCTATCAAAAAGGGACACCATACCAGCATCAAGCTATTCATGATGTTAATACAGAATTTGAACAAGGTAAATATTACGCCATCGTTGGACAAACAGGTAGTGGTAAATCAACATTGATACAAAATATTAATGCACTGTTAAAGCCAACTACTGGGACAGTTACAGTTGATGACATTACTATTACACATAAGACCAAAGATAAATATATTAGACCTGTAAGAAAAAGAATTGGAATGGTATTTCAATTCCCCGAATCTCAATTATTTGAGGACACAGTAGAGCGTGAAATGATATTTGGACCTAAAAACTTTAAAATGAATTTAGATGAAGCTAAAAACTATGCCCATCGTCTGTTGATGGATTTAGGCTTTTCAAGAGATGTAATGTCACAATCACCATTTCAAATGTCAGGTGGACAAATGCGTAAAATAGCGATTGTATCGATATTAGCAATGAATCCTGATATTATCGTGGTTGATGAACCTACAGCAGGACTTGATCCACAAAGTAAACGACAAGTAATGCGATTACTAAAGTCACTACAAATAGATGAAAATAAGGCAATTATCCTAATTTCACATGATATGAATGAAGTCGCGCGTTATGCAGATGAAGTCATCGTTATGAAAGAAGGTAGTATAGTGTCGCAAACATCACCAAAAGAGCTCTTCAAAGATAAAGAAAAATTGGCGGATTGGCATATTGGTTTGCCAGAAATTGTTCAGTTACAATATGACTTTGAACAAAAACATCAAACAAAATTAAAAGATATTGCCTTAACTGAAGAAGCATTTGTAAGCTTGTATAAGGAGTGGCAACATGAAAAATAAATTGATTATAGGGCGATATTTACCAATTAATTCTTTTGTTCATCATCTTGATCCAAGAGCAAAGTTAATGTTTGTTTTTCTTTTTATTATATTAATATTTTTCTGTCATTCACCATTAACATATCTTTGGGTGTTTGCACTTATATTATTCTTTATGAGATTAGCAAAAATTCAATTATGGTTCCTAATCAAAGGTTTAACACCAATATTTTTCTTTTTAATCTTCACATTAATGATGCATATATTTTTAACTAAAGGTGGATATGTATTAGTTGAATGGCATGGCATCACGATTGAAACTAATGGTATTTTAGAAGGGCTATATATATCACTGCGTTTAATTGGGATTGTGATGATTGCAACAATTATGACACTATCTACAAGTCCAATTGATTTAACAGATGCGTTTGAAAGATTACTTGCACCACTAAAGATGTTTAAATTACCAGTTCATCAATTAAGTATGATAATGTCCATTGCGTTACGATTCATCCCGACGTTAATGGATGAGTTAGATAAAATCATTTTGGCGCAAAAGTCGCGTGGTTCTGAAATAAGTTCAGGGAACATTGCAACACGTATTAAATCATTTATTCCATTACTAGTGCCACTATTCATCTCAGCTTTCCAACGCGCCGAAGAATTAGCGGTCGCAATGGAAGTTAGGGGTTATGATGCCAATGTTAAGAGAACGAGCTACAGACAGCTTAAATGGCAATTGAGAGATACGATATCTTTAACCATAATTATCCCAATTGCAATTATTTTATTCGTATTAAAATATTCAGGAGTGTAAATTCATGCGTATATTAGTAGAAATTGCGTATCAAGGAAATAATTTTCTAGGTTTTCAAATTCAACAAAATGGTCGAACGGTACAGCAACAATTTGAAAAGCTATTACAACGCATGCATAAAAGACATGTGAGAATCCATCCTTCAAGTAGGACTGATAGAGGTGTACATGCGATACAGCAATACTTTCATTTCGACACAGAGCTGAATATACCTATGTCACAATGGCAATATGCAATGAACCGAACGTTACCTGATGATATTTATGTCAACAATGTAGTTACAGTCGATGACGATTTTCATTGTCGTTACGATTGTGTTGGTAAACGCTATCGATATAAAGTATATCAAGCACAACACCGCGATCCATTTCAAAGTGGTTTGAAAACATTTATTCCTGAAACGTTGGATTTAGATAAAATGAACAGAGCTGCACAACAATTCATAGGTACACATGATTTTACGGGATTTTGTTCGCAAAAAACTGAAGTAGAAAGCAAGGTTAGAACATTATACCAAAGTGAAATTGTAAAGACAGATGATGGCTTTGATTATATTGTCACTGGATCTGGATTTTTATATAACATGGTGCGTGTCTTAGTTGCATTTTTAATAGAAGTTGGAAAAGGGCGACATGAAATTTCTGATGTGCCGAAGCTACTTGAATCAAAGAATCGTAAGAATGTTCCTTTCACTGCACCGGCTGAAGGACTATATTTAGAGAAGATTTATTTAGATGAAAATGAGTTATTAAAAGACTTTGACAACGATATCAAAATACATCGTAAAAAATCATTACAAAATGACTGATTGCCATTGACAAAAAGCTTGTGAAATTATAAGATTATTAACGGTATTGTTTTATATCCACCCCACGATAAGCCCCGGAAACTTATTGTGTTACAAGATATATAAGCAGAAACGAACAACAGTTAACAAAATAAATGAAATTAAACGTTTTAAAAATGAAACAAATGAAATCATCTATTAGGTTATGAAACTGTTTATAGCTTGAATAGAAGCATTTATTTTTTAGGAGGACAATTATTATGCGTCAAACATTTATGGCAAATGAATCAAACATTGAGCGCAAATGGTATGTTATTGATGCTGAAGGCCAAACATTAGGTCGTTTATCATCAGAAGTAGCTGCTATATTACGCGGTAAAAATAAAGTAACTTACACACCACACGTTGATACTGGTGATTATGTAATTATCATTAATGCATCTAAAATTGAATTTACTGGTAACAAAGAACAAGATAAAATGTACCACCGTCATTCAAATCACCCAGGTGGTTTAAAATCAATCTCTGCTGGTGAATTAAAAAGAACAAATCCTGAACGTTTATTAGAAACTTCAATTAAAGGTATGTTACCAAGTACACGCTTAGGTGAAAAACAAGGTAAAAAATTATTTGTATATGGTGGCGCTGAACATCCACACGCTGCACAACAACCAGAAAACTACGAGTTACGTGGTTAATTAGAAGGAGGAAATTACATTGGCACAAGTTGAATATAAAGGCACAGGCCGTCGTAAAAACTCAGTAGCACGTGTACGTTTAGTACCTGGCGAAGGTAACATTACTGTTAACGAACGTGATGTACGTGACTACTTACCATTCGAATCATTAATTTTAGACTTAAATCAACCATTTGATGTTACTGAAACTAAAGGTAACTATGATGTTTTAGTTAACGTACATGGTGGTGGATTTACTGGACAAGCTCAAGCAATCCGACATGGAATTGCACGTGCTTTATTAGAAGCAGATCCTGAATACAGAGGTTCTTTAAAACGCGCTGGATTACTTACTCGTGACCCACGTATGAAAGAACGTAAAAAACCAGGTCTTAAAGCAGCTCGTCGTTCACCTCAATTCTCAAAACGTTAATTGTCGGACGATATATACAAAACACCTCGATGTTATGTCGAGGTGTTTTTTTGCGTTTGTGTAGGGAATATGAAATGTGTAGAGTATAAATGAACTTTCCTTTATTTAATGTCTCAGGTATAGAATTAATTCAACTATGAATTATTGATTTACACGTATAATTTGTACATGCTTACATAATCAAAAGTGTACATTATTAAATTGTCATTTAGCTTGCGGAGGACGGACAATAATGTTCTAATCATAGTGGTTCAAGGGAAAGGGCTATCGGATGAAATTCGGAAGATAACTCAAGAGCCTTAATTAAAAAGTATTATCAAAATAAGGAGTGACTTAATTGAAAGATTCTATATTTTGGAAGAAAGCTTTTATTCCTGTTTATTTTATTGTTGCGATGCTGACGTTTCTACTTTTTAGGTTTTATATTAAAACAGACAACTTTTCTATGTATTTAATGATTATCTTCTTAATGTGTTTAGGAACTGCATCTATCATTTATAACTATAAAAACAATCGCTAATATAATTATGAAATGTATAAGTCACAGTTAAATCTAAATCTTGCTGTGGCTTTTTTTATCGAAATGACAATTTCATGTTGCTATAAAACAACATTTTCGGCCCGCCATAAAACGACAATTTCAGCCCGCCATTGACTAAACACCACATCCCAAAAATATCGTAACAATCCTCTACATCAATCAATCCAACATCCCTCATAATCACAACGCACAAAATCTATTCATGCATTTTTGGAATACTTAGTATTACAAATAACGATTTTTATTCATCTAACAAAGGTTATATAATGTACTGAAGGCAATTTTTATGTATTACAAATCTAATCGTACATGTAAAATTTTGATAAACATCATTAATTTTGCGTAACTATCATTAGATTACAAATCACAAAGTAATTACATGTAATACACATCTATACATCACATTTGAAGGGAAATGAATATAAATGACTGATAAAAAGTACACTGCAGCCGATATGGTTATTGATACTTTGAAAAATAATGGGGTAGAATATGTTTTTGGTATTCCGGGTGCAAAGATTGACTATCTATTTAATGCTTTAATTGATGATGGTCCTGAACTTATTGTCACTCGTCATGAACAAAACGCCGCAATGATGGCGCAAGGTATTGGAAGATTAACAGGCAAACCGGGTGTAGTACTTGTTACAAGTGGTCCTGGTGTAAGTAATTTAACTACTGGATTATTAACCGCAACATCTGAAGGGGATCCTGTATTAGCGTTAGGTGGCCAAGTGAAACGTAATGATTTATTACGATTAACGCATCAAAGTATTGATAATGCTGCGCTATTAAAATATTCATCAAAATATAGTGAAGAAGTACAAGATCCTGAATCATTATCAGAAGTTATGACAAATGCAATTCGAATTGCTACTTCAGGAAAAAATGGCGCAAGTTTTATTAGTATTCCGCAAGATGTGATTTCTTCACCAGTTGAATCTAAGGCGATATCACTTTGTCAAAAACCAAATTTAGGTGTACCAAGTGAACAAGATATTAATGATGTCATTGAAGCGATTAAAAATGCATCATTTCCGGTTTTATTAGCTGGAATGAGAAGTTCAAGTGCAGACGAAACGAATGCTATTCGCAAATTAGTAGAGCGTACCAATTTACCCGTTGTAGAAACATTCCAAGGTGCGGGTGTGATTAGTCGTGAATTAGAAAATCATTTCTTTGGGCGAGTGGGTTTATTCCGTAATCAAGTTGGTGATGAATTATTACGTAAAAGTGATTTAGTTGTTACAATCGGTTATGATCCTATAGAATATGAGGCTAGTAACTGGAATAAAGAATTAGATACGCAAATAATCAATATTGACGAAGTTCAAGCTGAAATTACTAATTATATGCAACCGAAAAAAGAGTTGATTGGTAATATTGCTAAAACGATTGAAATGATTTCTGACAAAGTAGATGAACCATTTATAAATCAACAACATTTGGATGAATTAGAAAAGTTAAGAGCGCATATTGATCAAGAAACTGGTATTAAAGCGACGCATGAAGAAGGCATCTTACACCCAGTTGAAATTATAGAATCTATGCAAAAGGTATTAACTGATGAAACAACAGTGACAGTTGATGTTGGTAGTCACTATATTTGGATGGCACGTAATTTCAGAAGTTACAATCCAAGACATTTATTATTTAGTAACGGTATGCAAACGCTTGGTGTAGCATTACCGTGGGCAATTTCAGCTGCGCTTGTACGTCCTAATACGCAAGTTGTATCCGTTGCTGGCGATGGAGGCTTTTTATTTTCATCACAAGATTTAGAAACAGCCGTACGTAAAAATCTAAACATTATTCAACTTATTTGGAACGATGGAAAATATAACATGGTTGAATTCCAAGAAGAAATGAAATATAAACGTTCATCAGGCGTAGACTTCGGTCCGGTAGATTTCGTAAAATATGCTGAATCATTTGGCGCAAAAGGTTTACGAGTTACTAATCAAGAAGAATTAGAAGCGGCAATTAAAGAGGGGTATGAAACAGATGGTCCAGTACTAATTGATATACCTGTAAATTACAAAGATAATATCAAACTTTCAACAAATATGTTACCTGACGTATTTAACTAAAACAAAGATAAATGTTAATGAGGAGTGGGAAATTTTATGGCTAGTGTTTTATATCAACATGGTACATTAGGCACATTAATGGCAGGTTTATTAAAAGGAACTGCATCAATAAATGAATTATTGCAACATGGTGATTTAGGTATCGCTACACTAACAGGTTCAAACGGTGAGGTAATCTTTTTAGATGGAAAAGCTTACCATGCAAATGAACATAAAGAATTTGTAGAATTAAAAGGTTACGAGTTAACACCATATGCAACTGTAACTAAATTCGTAGCAGATACAAGCTATGAAACGAAAGATAAATCTTCTGAAGCAGTTTTTGCAGAAATTAAGGAGAAAATGCTGAGTGAAAATTTATTTTCAGCAGTAAAAATTTCAGGATTATTTAAAAAAATGCATGTACGTATGATGCCGGCACAAGAGCCACCTTATACACGTTTAATTGATTCAGCTAGAAGACAACCTGAACAAACTGAAACATACGTCAAAGGTTCAGTCGTTGGGTTCTTTACACCAGAACTATTCCATGGTATCGGATCAGCAGGATTCCATGTACACTTTGCAAATGATGATCGTAATTTTGGTGGACATGTCTTAGATTTTGAAGTAGAAGATGTTAAGGTAGAAATCCAAAATATAGAAACATTTGAACAGCATTTTCCAATTCAAGATGAAGATTTCATAAATGCAAATATTGACTATAAAGATATTGCGGACGAAATTAGAGAAGCTGAATAATGAATGCGGAAATGTAATGATGGATTATAAAAATTGAAGCATTGACTTCATAATGTTCGATTTGGAAATTTAGCAATGATAAAAGGTTGATTAATACGGTTAAGCATGATTACAATAGAACAAATATATTTATGAATACGTCTAAGCAATAAAATAAATCCCTTCACTATTAGCGGTAGTGAGGGGATTTATTTAGGTTCCAGATATTTGAGATTTGCTGTTATGTTAGATTATAAATTGCGGAAGACATTAATATAGAATTTACTTTAGTATAGGCCGATCTAATCTATTGTCAGTAGAAGCAATCAATAAGAAATTATAAGTTCGATCATTCATTTCATACTAAAAAGACAAACGCAATTTTTCAGCGTTTGCCCTGTGTAACTATTTTCATTTTCAAATTATTATTTAACTACAATTTGTATTTGTTTGATTGTACTTGGATCAATTGAATTTTTAGCGTCGTCATTTTTCTTTAGATTCACTACTTTTTTATTACCATCATTCAAAGTAAGTGTATACGTTGCTGTTTGTGCATTATTAATTTTTTCTGTTGTAACACCACGTTGTGAAGCTAATTCATTTTTTACTTTACTGTCAATTTCTTGATAAAGTACCTTTTTATTTTCTGGAAAAACAAAGTAAGTTCGATGTAATGCAGTAATACCATCTACTGAGATCGTGTAAGGCACAGTGTGTTTTCCATCCATTGTCAATTCCTTATAACCGTTATTACTATCTGCAGATGCTTCATGACTCGGTAAAGCTGCACCTACTGTTGATAATAATCCCAATGCTAAAGTGGCAGTAACAAATGATTTTAGTTTCATATCTCAATCTCCTTTTAAAGTTGTGGTATATTACACTATTTATATAACACGTTTCATAAAGTTTAAAACATACTTTTTGATTTTTTTATATTTTTGATTTTTAGTAATAGTTTTTAACGAGGGATATGACCCGTGTATTTTGAAAAGTGGTAAGCAATGTTTTTAGTTTATAGGGATTCATTAGTTGTATATAATAAGCATGAAAAGCATATAGTCGATCTTATACTTTTAATTGAGACTTATAGTGTATTTAAGTTATAGATAAATTCATTAGAATATTATGGGGGAATGAGTATGTCAAAGCGTCTATTATTGTTTGATTTTGATGAAACATATTTTAAACATAATACAAATGAAGAAGATTTAAGTCATTTAAGAGAAATGGAAAAATTGTTGGAAAAACTAACTAATAATAATGAAGTGATCACTGCTGTATTGACAGGAAGTACATTTCAAAGTGTCATGGATAAAATGGATCAAGTTAATATGACGTTTAAACCATTACATATCTTTTCTGATTTGAGTTCTAAAATGTTCACTTGGAATAATGGCGAATATGTTGAATCAGAAACATATAAAAAGAAAGTCTTGAGCGAACCATTTTTATTTGAAGATATTGAAGATATATTACGTCATATTTCTGCGCAATATAATGTCGAATTTATTCCACAAAGAGCATTTGAAGGTAATGAAACACATTATAATTTTTATTTTCATTCAACAGGTAATCACAACAATGATAGTCGTATCCTAGAAGCACTTGTCAGATACGCAAATGACCAAAACTATACAGCGAGATTTAGTCGAAGCAATCCATTAGCTGGTGATCCTGAAAATGCGTATGATATTGACTTCACACCGTCAAATGCTGGAAAATTATATGCTACTCAATTTCTGATGAAAAAATACAATATACCAGTAAAATCAATATTAGGTTTTGGAGATAGCGGCAATGACGAAGCATATTTAAGCTATCTTGAACATGCATATTTGATGTCGAATAGTAGAGATGAAGCATTAAAGCAGAAATTTAGATTAACAAAATATCCATATTATCAAGGGATAACACTGCATGTTAAAGAATTTGTTGAAGGTAAGTATGATTATTGATTAGTTGAGTGATATGTATACTTTTTAAGTGCAAATATTAATATTTAAGGGATGATTAGAAAATATGGTGAATAGACTACACTTTAGTTTTAAAAAATTATTTATATGTTGATTTGTCCAATTAAGTGTAGACGATTCAGGTAGCGCAAAAATGACGCAGGAACTGGAGAAAGAATTGATACCAAAATTAATATAAGAGGTTAAGTATATATGAATAAAACAAACTTTGGGGATTATTTAAATAAAAGTAAGAGCAGGAAAATATATAAGATTTTTGATCAAAATTTGAAGCGAGAGTTTAGTTATTGGCAGTTTAGGAAACTTTTCAAATCTTATACAAGGCAGTCTGATGTACATGAGTTAAAAGTGTGTACTCAAAATGATGATACTATGGAGCAAATATGGATAGATAAAGCAAATCAATTTGGAGTGGCAGTGACTTGGAAAGATAATAGTATTATCGGATTTGTTATGCGTCCGTTAATCAATTATGATGCGATTAAGAATGAAACGACTTTAAAATACGCAGTGCCGACAACAGATTGCTATGAGGTTTTTTGGGGTGGAGATAATGAATTATATAATTATCACTATTTATACCTACATCAAAGGTATGCTATTGATTTAGTTATTAAAGAAAATCATAAAACATATAAGAATCAAGGAAAAGTAAATACTGATTATTTTTGTTTTGGAAAAGATATCATTGCGCCAGCAAATGGTACAGTTGAAAAAGTAGTGAATGGGGTTCAAGACAACAGTATTGGAAGTACGAATGAATCACAGTTTTTAGGAAATTATATTGTAATTAAGCACGCAGAAAATGAGTATAGCTTAATAGCTCATTTACAACAATATTCAATCATTGTGAATGAGGGGCAAAATGTTAAATATGGTGACTTCCTTGGGAAGGTTGGGAATTCTGGCAATTCTACTGAACCTCATATACATTTCCAAGTAATGAATGATAAGAATATTGAAGCATGTACGTCTTTGAAAATTCGATTTTTAAATAATCTAGAACTTATCAAAGGGGATGTGGTCTGCGGATTACAAGGTGAATGATGGCGATACTTATAAAATCTCGACACTATAAAAATGGTATAGTGTCGAGATTTTCTTGCTTATTTAGTTAATTCAAAGTGTACGCCGGATTCATTAGAAGTTGATGTATTTTTGTTTGTAATAGAGTATCCAGTCATTGAAATTTTAGATTCAATATCTGAAGCGGTATTTGTAGATTCGGGATTATAGAAGCTACATTCATAAGTGTTATCATCTTTGTTTTTAAGAATAAACATTCCTTTGGCTTTAACTTCGACTTTAGTGTTGTTAATGTCAAAAGTTTGAGTGCTATTACTATAATTAACACCAGCCCAAACCGATTCATTATCTTTCACAACGTGGAAGTCATCATCTTGTTTAACGACAGTTACTTTATCTTTTTTTGTATTAAAGTCATCTTTAGATAAGCCTGGATACAACACATATGCATATTTACTATCTGTATTAGAATGCTTTTGAGTTACTTCATAATATTGATTAGTTTTACTGTCTTGCTTTTGACTTTTATTTATATCACTCCACTTACCAGTATGACTTTCTTTTTTTACAGTTATTTTCGATTCGTTTAAAAAATGATAGCCTATATTGTTTTTAGGTTTATTGGTTGACTCTAAAAAGACGGAATTGGTTCCCTGATTATCGGAAGCGGTTGTTTGTTTATCGTCTGTATATAACGTATACCCATTCGCTTTGCGATTTTCAATCGTTGTAACTGGATTCTTTGATGAATCAGTACTTTTAATGCCAGTTCCTAAGAAGACAATTTTATCGTTTAATATGAAATATGATTTTTTGGCAGTTAAAGTTTTGTCCTGATTTTCAAAATCCATTCCGATACTAGCATGTTGGTCATCGAATTTTGTTCCGCCTACAAAAGTTTTACTCGACTTTTTAACATCCGTACCTTTAGGTTCTTCATTTTCTAAAGTTGTTGTACCTGCTAAACGTTTCATATCAGCTGTCGCCCAGAAGTTATCACGGTAGTGTTTCACATCGCTATTGTATAAATAAGACATTCCAGCACCAGTGTGCCAACCTTTTAAGTTCTCTCCGTTGATACTTTCGTAACGTGCGACGTTTTTCGACGTCATACTTAAACCAAATGCAAAGTCTAAGTCTTTATTGTGATAGGTGACACGATCCATGTCATTATATATTTTAAGTTGTTGTGTTAAACCGTTAGTAGAAATAGTGCTGTCTTCCATTAAAGACTTCATTTTGCTTATATCCGAATAAGAGCTTAATGTATCATTTTGGCCGTAACTTGAATCAGATTTAACTGAAGTTTTGACAATTTTTTTATACTTAGCTTTTGTTGAATCATCCATGGCATCACTTAATCTCAACAATGATTTCATTACAGTTGCAGATGCTGAGTGACTCGTTTCATTTTCACGGCTAATGGCTCTACCACGTGATAAATCCATCATTTCACCTTTATAAATGAGTGGTAAAAATCCGTCGTCAATCCATGATTTTAAGGTTGTATTATTTTGGGTTTTATCATTAAAAGGTGTTTCTTTTATCATCGGCATCATTTGAGAAATCCCCTCTAAGAGTACAACGCCATAAGCACCAGTGTATGGGACATCTTTATGGTCGATATATGAACCATCTTTATAAAATCCATTACGTTCTTTATCAGTGGCAGAATCTTGAACGTAAGTGAAGACTTTATTAAATGAATCTATTGAATTTTTCATCATATCTTTATCTTCTTCGATAATACTTTCTAAAAGTTTTACTTTAGCAATGTCTACTAAATTTCCGCCTTTAGCAGGTTCAGCTTTTCCTACAGAAGATAATATTTCATCACTTTTTGGGGCGAAAGTTTTAATAGGGGCAGTGAATTTTTTCTTTTCTTCATTTGAAAATTGATCATTCAGCAATATAAGCGTATTTGTTAATGATCTAGGTGTTCCAATTTCATAATCCCACCAATTTAAAGCTTTTTTCTTTGATGAATCAGTTATTTTAAAATTCTCAGTCAATTCTTTTACTTTATTATCTGGTTCTTTTCCATATGCATTTTTATGCAGCCACTCAAGGGCATCTTTCACTTTCTTCTTATTTTCGTCAGTATTTAAAGTGGTTTTAGGATGCCTCATCGCTTCTGCGATTTTCTCAATATTACGATAGGTACGAGTCATATCCGCAGACTTGTTATCTAAATCTTTTGCACTATCCCACAAGTAAGTCCTTCCACTTTCAGTTTTCATGCTACTGAGTAATTTCTCTGCCTCTTTCTCCGTAGCATCAAACTTCTTCTTCATTGCGTCATTCTTCTCATCATACTTATCATAACCGTAGTTAACATCTAACCATGTGTTCCTCAACTTTTCATAATCTGGCGTTTGAACATTCGTATCAGCCACAGCGATTTGATGTTTATCAATACTTCTGAATTCACCACCATTCAAAGTAATCACACCAGCCATTAATAACGTAATGGTGGATAATTTTTGCCATTTCTTCATTCTATATGTCATTGACATGTCTCCTTTTTATGTTGCGCGTGCGCAATTAATAATATGATTAAATAATGATTCAAATTTTCAAAATTCGTTAACGTATACAAATGACTGTCTACTGTCAAACAATCCACAAAGAATGTTGATGCATATAAACGATCGATCACCCAAATTTTCCGTATCACCCAAAAATTGCAACGAAAATAATTTTTAAAAAATTAAATATTATCAATCTTAGTGATTATATCATTTTAAATATTTAAGTTATACAATTTTTAAAGTAATTAAAAACGATGAAATGTAAAATGTTAAAAAAGAGACAAATTTAAATTTGAGTAATAAAATAAGAAGTATTCAAACAAAGATGGCAATATATAAAACAACATTACTTTAGATGCCCAAATATAACTGAAAGGATAGTCGCAATGAAAACTAAAGAAGTCGTAGCGCTCATGAATATATCTCAAGACACTTTAAGATATTATGAAAAGGTTGGTGTGATTCCACCCGTTAATCGAGATGAAAATGGATATAGAATATATAATGATAGTGATTTAAATTGGATTTATTTAGTGAAAAATTTGCGAAATGCAGGCGTCAGTATTGAATCGCTTATCGAATTTTGTAGATTAGCGCAGCTTCCTAAAAATAAAAATATTCAAACACAGCAAAAGCAAATTTTAAATAAGCAACTCGAAGAATTAAATGAAAACTTAAAGACAATTCATGATGCGAGAGATTTACTAAAATATAAAATTGATAATTATGATAATCATATTGCTAAAATCAATGCTAGTGATAATCATGATGACAATGTTGAACGTCTTTGGGAGAGAAAGTAAACCTCTGGCTTGCTATAGAGTTCGCTCCATGGTTTATAGTGGACATACAAGATAAAGGAGGTTCATTTTATGAATCATATTGAAATAAGTAAAGATGTAAAGATACCAGTATTAGGTTTCGGAGTATTTCAAATTCCTCAAGAACAAACAGCAGAAGCGGTTAAAGAAGCAATTAAAGCGGGTTATAGACATATTGATACAGCACAAAGTTATTTAAATGAAACTGAAGTAGGTCAAGGTATTGAAGCTTCAGGTATTGATAGAAGTGAACTATTCATTACGACTAAAGTATGGATTGAAAATGTTAACTATGAAGATACTATCAAATCAATCGAACGATCATTACAACGATTAAATTTGGACTATCTTGATCTAGTGCTTATTCACCAACCTTACAATGACGTATATGGCTCATGGCGTGCATTAGAAGAGTTAAAAGAAAATGGTAAAATTAAAGCAATCGGTGTATCTAACTTCGGCGTTGATCGAATTGTAGATTTAGGTATTCACAATCAAATTCAACCACAAGTGAACCAAATAGAAATTAATCCATTCCATCAACAAGAAGAACAAGTTGCAGCACTTCAACAAGAAAATGTTGTGGTAGAAGCTTGGGCACCATTTGCAGAAGGTAAAAATCAATTATTCCAAAATCAATTGTTGCAGGCCATTGCAGATAAATACAACAAATCAATTGCACAAGTTATTTTACGCTGGTTAGTAGAACGTGACATTGTTGTACTCGCAAAATCAGTGAATCCAGAACGTATGGCTCAAAACTTAGATATATTTGATTTTGAACTTACAGAAGAAGATAAACAACAAATTGCGACATTAGAAGAAAGTAATAGCCAATTTTTCTCACATGCTGATCCAGAGATGATTAAAGCACTTACAAGCAGAGAATTAGATGTTTAATCATAATATAACAAAGTAAATAATTTACATTACGCTAACCTGAAACTTGGATGTTAAAGTCTATGTTGCAGGTTATTTTATTACTCTTAAAAAGTGAATGGAGCAAGCAAATAAGTTATTATGAATTTTTGTATTATGCAATAACTTACCTAAGATAATAATTATAGTATTGATAATTTTATAAAATGAAGTATATAATGAATGTAGAATAAATTGTATAGGGGATAATAACATGAAATATAAACATTTTGCCATTATTACTTTAATTACAGGCATCGTCATGCTCACGGCAATGTACTTTGTACCATTTGGATATCATAAAATACCAATATTTGCAGGAATGGCGATTATTTTTACAGTCTATTTTAGTAATAAAAAATCTATTGATGAAACAAATATCTTTAGTAAGAAAAATCGCAATAAAAATAAACAATAAAATGAGTTGTAAGCATAAGATTTACAGTTAATTTTTTACGAATGGGCCTTTAGCGATTGAAAATGTTATAAAGTAGCATCCCAACATTAAACAAAAAAACAATTCATCAAATAAAAATCGCTACAAAACCAAGTCATTAAACACGCAATAATTAAAATTTTCCACTCATTATAATTCTGAATTCCAAATGTCGAATTCCGAAAACCAAACTCCAAATTCCAAAAACGCAACTCCAAAATTAAAAGCATCTCCCTGTTACTCGGGAAATGCTTTTTACCTACTGATTACTCTGTCATTAATGATTTTACAACGGAAACCATGTCGTCATGTATGACCAAAGTAGCGTCGCTATCATAAGGTGTTCGATCTTTATTGATAATAATTAAATTGTCGCCTTTAAAATGTGATATTAATCCTGCGGCAGGTTGTACAACGAGTGATGAACCTAGTACAACAAGGGTGTCAGCATGTTCAATTTTATTTAATGCCCTTATGATGGTAGGTTGATCTAACATTTCACCGTATAATACGATGTCCGGTCGAATGGCACCACCACAATTATCACAATGTTTCAAAGTTCTATCAATAACATCTGACTTCGTATAAGATTTATGACATGCATTACAATAAAAACGATTTAACGTGCCATGTAATTCATCAACATGTTGACTTCCAGCGTCTGAGTGCAAACCATCGATATTTTGCGTGATGACACCTAAAGATTGTTGATTACGTTCTAATTTTGCAATCCAATCATGAACGATATTAGGCTTCGTATCGACAAATAGTAAACGCTTATGGCAGAAATTGATAAAACCTTCAGGATCATCTTCTAAATAATCACGGCTTAACAAGTATTCTGGCGAAAGTCCATCTTTTGAAATTTCATCAAATAAGCCACCCATTGAACGGAAATCTGGAACGCCACTTGCGACAGATACACCAGCACCTGTGAAAAATGTAATACGATTCGAACTATCTATAATATGTTTTAATGTCTCTAAATCATTTCTCAAAATAAACACCCCATCAAAATAATGAATGATTTATAACGTCTTTTGCTTTTATTATAGTATATTCATTTTACGATTATCAAAAGCGCAGTTTAAACAGTTCTTTTTAAAAATGAATTATACATATAATCGAACAGTTAAATTATATTAGTTTTTACGCAATTTTTATTATAGAATAAGCATGTATATTAAAATTGATGTCTAAACATAAAGGATAATGACCCATCGCCTAAATAAAGGAGGCAATTTTACATTGAATAAACATGAACGTTTGGACGAAATTGCTAAACTAGTGAATAAAAAGGGCACGATAAGAACGAATGAAATCGTCGAAGGTTTAAATGTGTCTGATATGACAGTTCGAAGAGATTTAATTGAGTTGGAAAATAAGGGCATTTTAACGAAGATTCATGGTGGTGCACGCAGTAATTCAACATTTCAGTATAAAGAAATATCACATAAAGAAAAACATACTCGTCAAATTGCTGAAAAAAGATATATAGCTAGGAAAGCTGCATCATTAATTGAAGATGGGGATACTTTGTTTTTCGGACCGGGAACAACAGTGGAACTATTAGCAGAAGAAGTCAATCATCATACGCTCACAATTATTACGAATTGTTTGCCGGTGTATAAAATTTTGTTAGAAAAACAAACAGCACATTTTCGTGTCTATTTAATTGGTGGTGAAATGCGCCATATTACAGAAGCATTTGTAGGTGAAATGGCGAATGCCATGTTGGAAAAACTAAGATTTAGCAAGATGTTCTTTAGTAGTAACGCAGTAAATAAAGGTGCTGTGATGACATCTACATTAGATGAAGCCTATACGCAACAATTGGCACTAAGTAATTCAATTGAAAAATACTTGTTAATCGATCATACGAAAGTTGGCAAAGAAGATTTTACATCATTTTGTCAGTTAAACGAATTGACTGCAGTGGTCATGGACTATGAAGATGAAGAAAAAGTAGAAACGATTAAAACATATATTGAAGTAGTCGACTAAATTAAAAGTATAACTGCATTGTTAAAATATGTGTCTATATGCTCATAAGTGAATGTGAATTTGCATTCATTTATGGGTTATTTTTTTGCAAATTTATGTCAACGGGAACCTCGACAAAGTTTTACTACAATTTCAGACGAATACCTAATTAAAACAACACCACAATATGAATGTTCACTTATTGTTTGAAAATATGTCATAAACAAACATATTATAAACATATTATGTTGATTTATTGTTTGTTTATGTTTATAATTTAAACGTAATCAAATTGAAAGCCTTTTCTCAAGATTTTCATAACCTACAAATAAACATGTCATATTTTAAGAAAGGTATTTCAAAATTAAAGTAAAAAGGAGTCTTATTATGGCGATTATTATTGGTTCAGATGAAGCTGGCAAACGATTAAAAGAAGTCATCAAATCATACTTATTAGACAATAAATATGATGTTGTTGACGTAACAGAAGGACAGGAAGTTGACTTTGTTGATGCAACTTTGGCTGTAGCAAAAGATGTTCAAAGTCAAGAAGGTAACTTAGGTATTGTTATCGATGCATTTGGTGCAGGTAGCTTTATGGTTGCTACAAAAATCAAAGGCATGATTGCTGCTGAAGTATCAGATGAACGCTCTGGATATATGACTAGAGGCCATAACAATTCAAGAATGATCACTATGGGATCTGAAATTGTTGGAGACACATTAGCGAAAAATGTCGTTAAAGGTTTTGTTGAAGGTAAATACGATGGTGGTAGACACCAAATCCGCGTAGATATGCTTAATAAAATGTGCTAAGGAGGAAATATTACTATGAAGATTGCATTAGGATGCGACCATATTGTTACAGATACAAAAATGCGTGTATCTGAATTTTTAAAATCAAAAGGACATGAAGTCATTGACGTAGGAACATACGATTTCACAAGAACACATTATCCAATTTTTGGTAAAAAAGTTGGCGAACAAGTTGTTAGCGGTAATGCAGACTTAGGTGTTTGTATTTGTGGAACAGGTGTTGGTATTAACAATGCTGTAAATAAAGTACCTGGCGTTCGTTCAGCACTAGTACGTGATATGACATCAGCGTTATATGCTAAAGAAGAATTAAATGCGAACGTTATTGGCTTTGGTGGACGTATTATAGGTGAGTTATTAATGTGCGATATTATCGATGCATTTATTAACGCTGAATATAAACCAACTGAAGAGAATAAAAAATTAATCGCTAAAATTAAACATTTAGAAACAAGCAATGCAGATCAAGCTGATCCACATTTCTTTGATGAATTCTTAGAAAAATGGGACAGAGGCGAATACCACGATTAAGGGACGACACATATGATTTTAACTTTAACATTAAATCCATCCGTTGATATTTCATATCCATTAACAGCATTGAAATTAGATGATGTTAATCGTGTTCAAGAAGTAAGTAAAACAGCTGGTGGTAAAGGTTTAAATGTAACAAGAGTACTTGCGCAAGTAGGTGAGCCAGTCCTTGCGAGTGGTTTTATTGGCGGTGAATTAGGTCAATTTATTGCTAAAAAATTAGATCATGCCGACATCAAGCATGCATTTTATAACATTAAGGGTGAAACACGAAACTGCATTGCAATTTTACATGAAGGGCAACAAACAGAAATTTTAGAGCAGGGACCGGAGATTGATAATCAAGAGGCTGCAGGATTTATTAAACATTTTGAGCAATTATTAGAAAAAGTTGAAGCAGTTGCTATTTCAGGTAGCTTACCTAAAGGATTAAATCAAGATTATTATGCACAAATTATTGAACGATGCCAAAACAAAGGTGTGCCTGTGATATTGGACTGCTCGGGTGCAACTTTGCAAACAGTTTTGGAAAATCCATACAAACCAACAGTCATTAAACCAAACATTTCTGAACTATATCAATTGCTTAACCAGCCACTTGATGAAAGTTTAGAAAGTTTGAAACAGGCAGTGTCACAACCCTTATTCGAAGGGATTGAGTGGATTATTGTGTCTTTAGGTGCACAAGGTGCATTAGCTAAGCACAATCATACATTCTATAGAGTGAATATTCCGACAATAAGCGTATTAAATCCGGTTGGTTCAGGTGATTCTACAGTTGCTGGAATTACTTCAGCAATTCTCAATCATGAAAACGACCACGATTTACTAAAAAAAGCTAATACTTTAGGCATGCTGAATGCGCAAGAAGCACAAACAGGATATGTCAATTTAAATAATTATGATGAATTATTCAATCAAATTGAAGTTTTAGAGGTGTAAATAATGTCAAAATCTAATCAAAAAATCGCATCAATTGAACAATTAAGTAATAACGAAGGTATCATTTCTGCATTAGCATTTGACCAACGTGGTGCTTTAAAACGAATGATGGCTAAACATCAAACGGAAGAGCCAACTGTCGCTCAAATTGAACAATTAAAAGTATTGGTTGCGGAAGAATTAACACAATATGCGTCTTCAATTTTATTAGATCCAGAATACGGTTTACCAGCATCTGATGCACGTAACAAAGATTGTGGATTATTACTTGCTTATGAAAAAACTGGATATGACGTAAACGCTAAAGGTCGTTTACCTGACTGTTTAGTAGAGTGGTCTGCAAAACGTTTAAAAGAACAAGGTGCAAATGCTGTTAAATTCTTACTTTACTATGATGTTGATGATGCTGAAGAAATTAACATTCAAAAGAAAGCATACATTGAAAGAATCGGTTCAGAATGTGTTGCAGAAGACATTCCTTTCTTCTTAGAAGTATTAACATACGATGACAACATTCCTGATAACGGTAGTGTTGAATTCGCAAAAGTTAAGCCTAGAAAGGTTAACGAAGCAATGAAATTATTCTCAGAACCACGCTTTAATGTTGATGTATTGAAAGTTGAAGTACCAGTAAACATGAAGTATGTAGAAGGCTTTGCTGAAGGTGAAGTGGTTTATACAAAAGAGGAAGCGGCACAACACTTTAAAAATCAAGATGCAGCAACTCATTTACCATACATTTACTTAAGTGCTGGTGTTTCTGCGGAATTATTCCAAGAAACTTTAAAATTTGCTCACGAAGCTGGTGCTAAATTCAACGGTGTACTTTGTGGCCGTGCTACATGGTCTGGTGCTGTTCAAGTATACATTGAACAAGGTGAAGATGCTGCTCGTGAATGGTTACGTACAACTGGTTTCAAAAATATTGATGACTTAAATAAAGTATTAAAAGATACTGCGACATCTTGGAAACAAAGAAAATAAGTATAAAAGGGGATTAATGCTATGAATAGAGAAGAAGTCCAATTATTAGGTTTTGAAATTGTTGCATTTGCAGGGGATGCACGTTCTAAGTTTTTAGAAGCATTGACAGCAGCTCAAGCTGGAGATTTTGCAAAAGCAGATGCATTGATTGAAGAAGGAAACAATTGCATTGCTGAAGCGCATAGAGCACAAACAAGCCTGTTAGCTAAAGAAGCGCAAGGTGATGATATTGCATACAGTGTAACGATGATGCATGGTCAAGACCATTTAATGACAACAATTTTACTGAAAGATTTAATGAAGCATTTATTAGAATTTTATAAAAGAGGGTGATGACAATGATGCAAAAATTGATCGCACAAATTGAAAAAGGGAAGCCATTTTTCGAGAAATTATCACGTAACATATATTTAAGAGCCATCCGTGATGGATTTATTTCTGCAATGCCTGTCATCTTATTCTCAAGTATCTTTCTATTAATTGCATACGTGCCAAATATATTTGGTTTTAAATGGGATAAAGGCATGGAAGCCATTTTAATGAAACCATATAACTATACGATGGGGCTTGTAGCATTTTTAGTAGCAGGAACGACAGCGAAATCTTTAACAGATTCATTTAACCGTAAGCTAGAAAGTACAAATCAAATTAACTTTATTTCTACAATGCTAGCAGCGATGTGTGGATTCTTGTTCTTAGCTTCTGATCCAGCCAAAGATGGTGGATTCTTAAGTGCATTTATGGGAACTAAAGGTTTATTAACAGCATTTTTATCAGCATTTGTAACTGTTATTGTTTATAACTTCTGTGTGAAGCGCAATATTACAATTAAAATGCCGAAAGAAGTACCGCCGAATATTTCACAAGTATTTAAGGACTTAATTCCATTTTCAGCGGTAATCATCATTCTTTATGCATTAGATTTAGTCATTCGCAACAGCTTTAAATCAAATGTAGCGGAAGGTATTTTAAAATTATTCGAACCATTATTTACAGCAGCAGATGGATGGATTGGTGTCACAATTATCTTTGGTGCCTTTGCATTATTCTGGTTTGTAGGAATTCATGGTCCATCAATAGTAGAGCCAGCAATTGCAGCCATTACATATGCGAATATCGAAGCGAACTTCAAGTTGCTTCAAGCTGGAGAACACGCAGATAAAATTATTACATCAGGTACACAAATGTTTATCGTTACTTTTGGAGGTACGGGTGCAACATTGGTCGTCCCGTTCATGTTTATGTGGATGACGAAATCTAAACGAAACAAAGCGATTGGACGTGCATCAGTTGTACCAACATTCTTTGGTGTAAACGAACCAATTTTATTTGGTGCACCACTAGTATTGAATCCTGTGTTCTTTATTCCATTTGTATTAGCACCAATTGTTAACGTATGGATTTTCAAACTTTTCGTTGAAGTGTTAGGAATGAATAGTTTTAGTGTGAATTTACCTTGGACAACACCAGGTCCATTGGGCATTATCATGGGTACAGGTTTTGGTTTATGGTCATTCGTACTAGCTATTACTTTGATTGTTGTAGATATTATTATTTACTACCCATTCCTAAAAGTTTATGATAGTGAAATTCTTGATGAAGAAGAAGGACGTAAAGAAAGTAATTCAGATTTAAAAGAAAAAGTTGCAGCAAACTTTGATACGAAAAAAGCTGATTCAATTTTAGCGGCAAGTGGTGTATCAGAAGATGCAGCTAAAGCTTCAAATATCACAGAACAAACAAATGTCTTAGTACTTTGTGCCGGTGGTGGTACAAGTGGATTATTAGCCAATGCACTTAATAAAGCAGCTGAAGAATATCATGTGCCAGTGAAAGCGGCAGCTGGCGGATATGGCGCACATATGGACATTATGAAAGAGTACCAATTAATCATTTTAGCGCCACAAGTTGCGTCTAACTATGAAGATATTAAGCAAGATACAGATAGATTAGGTATTAAATTAGCGAAGACTCAAGGTGCTGAATATATCAAATTGACACGAGATGGCCAAGCAGCCCTTGATTTCGTACAAAAACAATTTGAAAATTAAGAATAGGAGTTTTTCATATGACTAAAACATTACCTGAAGATTTTATTTTTGGTGGAGCAACAGCAGCATATCAAGCAGAAGGTGCGACAAATACGGATGGTAAAGGTCGTGTAGCATGGGATACGTATTTGGAAGAAAACTATTGGTACACTGCAGAACCAGCGAGTGATTTTTATAACAGATATCCAGTGGATTTAGAATTAAGTGAAAAATTCGGTGTTAATGGTATCCGTATTTCAATTGCATGGTCACGTATCTTCCCAAATGGATATGGCGAAGTTAACCCTAAAGGTGTTGAGTATTACCATAAGTTATTTGCAGAGTGTCATAAACGTCATGTTGAACCATTTGTAACATTGCATCATTTTGATACACCAGAAGTGTTACACAAAGATGGCGATTTTCTAAATCGTAAAACGATTGACTACTTTGTAGATTATGCTGAATATTGTTTTAAAGAGTTCCCAGAAGTAAAATATTGGACTACATTCAATGAAATTGGACCTATTGGTGATGGTCAATATTTAGTAGGTAAATTCCCTCCAGGTATTAAATATGATTTTGAAAAAGTTTTCCAATCACATCACAATATGATGGTTGCTCATGCAAGAGCAGTAAAATTATTTAAAGATGGCGGCTATCAAGGAGAAATTGGTGTTGTACACGCATTGCCAACAAAATATCCGTTCGATCCATCAAATCCTGAAGATGTTCGTGCAGCAGAATTAGAAGATATCATCCATAATAAATTCATCTTAGATGCAACATATTTAGGTAAGTATTCTCGTGAAACGATGGAAGGTGTGCAACATATCTTATCTGTTAATGGCGGTAAATTAAACATTACAGATGAAGATTATGCCATTTTAGATGCAGCCAAAGATTTAAACGACTTCTTAGGTATCAATTACTACATGAGTGATTGGATGAGAGGTTACGATGGAGAATCTGAAATCACGCATAATGCGACAGGTGATAAAGGCGGTTCTAAATACCAACTTAAAGGTGTCGGACAACGTGAATTTGATGTCGACGTACCTCGCACAGACTGGGACTGGATGATCTATCCTCAAGGTTTATATGATCAAATCATGCGTGTTGTTAAAGATTATCCTAACTATCATAAGATTTATATCACTGAAAATGGTTTAGGATATAAAGATGAATTTATTGAATCTGAAAAAACAGTTCATGATGATGCACGTATTGATTATGTAAGACAACATTTAAACGTTATTGCAGATGCTATTAAAGATGGTGCAAATGTTAAAGGTTACTTTATTTGGTCATTAATGGATGTGTTCTCTTGGTCAAATGGTTATGAAAAACGATATGGTTTATTCTATGTCGATTTTGAGACTCAAGAACGCTATCCTAAGAAAAGTGCTTATTGGTACAAAGAGTTAGCCGAAACAAAAGAAATTAAATAATTAAAGATATTAAAAGGCCTATCAGTCGTGTGCTGGTAGGTCTTTATTTATAAAAAGAGATAAATTAAACATGCATATACATATTTTTATATTAATCAATGGGAGACAAACCATTGAAAGCTAAATAAGCAATCAATTTATAAACTTTAACGGACAATTTTCCAAAGTCATCTTTAAAGTTAATGATGTATTCAAAATCAACTAAAGGACATTTTTAATCACATCCTTTATACTTAAATAAAAGACATGAATGGGAGTTAAAAGTGTGAAGAAAATTTTTGTAATTAGTACGACATTGTTAGCGGTCGCTATTATTATAGGCACTATTATTACGGTTGTGTTTAGTCAACGACAGGCACAAACATTTAAAATACAACAACAGCAATTTGTTAAAAAGCCAATTCCGACATTGTTTTTACATGGATTTGGTGGTAGTGCCAACTCTGAAAAATTTATGGTGAAACAAGCAGAAAAAAGAGGGGTAACTAAAGATATCATCACTGCTTACGTTTCAAAGGATGGTGCAGTGACATTTAAAGGGAAACTAAGAAAAGATGCAGTGAATCCTATTGTGAAAATTGAACTTGAAAATAACAGACAAGGCTATTTGGATAAGAATGCTGCGTGGTTTAAAAATGTACTGACTAAGTTACAATCTGAATACAATTTCGATAAATTCAACTTTGTCGGTCACTCAATGGGGAACTTAACATTTGCACAATATATGATGACATATGGTAACGAAAAGTCACTGCCACAGTTAAACAAACAAGTGAATATTGCAGGGACATTTAATGGTGTTTTAAATATGAATGAAGATGTCAATGAAATTACAGTTGATAAAGATGGTAAACCAAGTCGAATGAATCAACCTTATCAGCAATTACGCGTGCTAAAAGATATTTATAAAGGTAAAGGTATCGAAGTGCTAAATATTTATGGAGATTTGAAAGATGGTACACATTCAGACGGCAGAGTGTCTAATAGTTCTTCGAAATCATTAAAATATTTACTGGGAAATAGTCCGAAAAGTTATCGAGAATCTAAATATGAAGGTGAGCCTGCACAACATAGTCAGCTTCATGAGAATGAAAATGTTGCTAATGAGTTAATCGACTTCTTATGGAAAAAATAAAGCAACTGCTAGTTTTTCGGGGGCAAAAAAGCTTGTAATATTAGAGCTTTTCAAAAATTATCTATTGTTTGAGAGTTTCCATAAAATGTCTAAGTCGTAACATTTTAAATTTATGATTATAGCAAATATAATGTGGTTGAAGTTACATGAATGAATCAGTGCTTAAGTCAAAATATAACAACTAAGAATGTATTTGCATACAGACATCACGAAGACACAATTCAAACTTAACGCTTAAGTAACAAATAAGTAAAAGTTTCAAATAAAGAAAGGTGATTAATGATGCAAAATAAACAAATTCTTTTTAACAAAATACCAGAAGGCATGCCTCAAGAGGATACATTCAAAATTGAAGAGATTGACACGCCTAAACTTGAGAGGGATGGTGTACTTGTACAAACGCTGTATATTTCAGTGGATCCATATATGAGAGGACGTATGACTAAGGCAGATTCGTATGTACAGCCTTTTGAAATTGGTAAACCGATTGTTAGCCATGTCGTTGCAAAAGTAATTGATTCGACACTCGCAGATTATAAAAAAGGAGATGTCGTTGTAGGTATGTTGCCTTGGCGAATCATTAATCATGTCCAAGCGGATCAAATTACTAAAGTTCCAACGACAGATGTACCACTTGATTTATATTTAAGTGTTTTAGGAATGCCAGGACAAACAGCATATCATGGTCTGCTTGATATTGGACAACCTAAAGCCGGTGATACTGTTGTGGTTTCAGCTGCATCTGGTGCTGTAGGTTCAGTTGTAGGTCAAATTGCTAAGATTAAAGGTTGCCGTGTAGTAGGTATTGCGGGTGGCGACAAAAAAGTAAATTATTTAACAGAGACACTGGGCTTTGACGCTGGTATTGATTATAAGAAAGAGGATTTTGCAGAAGCGTTAGCACAAGCAGTACCAGATGGTATTGATGTTTATTTTGAAAATGTTGGTGGTACAGTTGGCGATGAAGTATTTAAGCATTTAAATCGTTTTGCACGCGTACCAGTATGCGGCGCAATTTCGTCATATAATCATCCTGAAGCAGATATCGGACCACGTATTCAAGGTACGCTTATTAAGAAGCAAGTAATGATGAGAGGCTTCTTAGTAAGTGAATTCGCTAATGCTTTTAAAGAAGCTAGTGAACAGCTCGCAACATGGGTTCAAGAAGGTAAAATTCAGTCACAAGTAACCATTGAAGATGGTTTTGAAAATGCGCCACATGCATTTAAAAATTTATTTACTGGCGATAACTTTGGTAAACAAGTTATTAAAGTAACGGAATAATAAAGTATACGTTTTAACAAACTAACTTTGTTAATTGACCAAAATTTAATAATTTTTTATCTAAAGTAAATTTGTTCAGCAACATGGTAGAAATAAGTCTAAAATTTAATACGAAAGTCGTCTGTAATTATTTATATATTCAAATGAAAAAGGAGTCATGATGCTGCGATATAAGCACACATGGCTTCTATTTTGTATAATAAGAAATAAGTTCATAAATGAGGTGAAACGATATGAAAATGATAGGATTTGAGAAGCCCTTTAAATTGGAAGAAGGAAATTTATTTAAAGTATACGAACAAAGAAAGCCAACGCCAGAAAACGATGATATCTTAGTCAAAGTAAATAGCATTAGTCTAAATCCTGTAGATACAAAGCAACGACAAATGGAAGTCACTCAAGCACCTCGTGTACTTGGGTTTGATGCTATTGGTACTGTTGAAGCTATCGGACCAGACGTTACATTATTTAGTCCGGGTGACGTTGTATTTTATGCTGGATCGCCAAATAGACAAGGATCAAATGCGACATATCAATTGGTGTCAGAAGCTATAGTTGCAAAGGCACCACACAACATAAGTGCTAATGAAGCGGTTAGTCTACCGCTAACTGGTATTACGGCATATGAAACGTTTTTTGATACATTTAAAATTTCACATAATCCTTCTGAAAATGTAGGTAAATCCGTGTTAATCATTAATGGCGCTGGGGGTGTAGGAAGTATTGCCACTCAAATTGCTAAACGGTATGGTTTAACTGTCATTACAACAGCATCACGACAAGAAACAACAGAGTGGTGTGAAAAGATGGGCGCAGATATCGTATTGAATCATAAAGAGGATTTAGTGCGTCAATTTAAAGAAAAAGAAATTCCATTAGTAGATTATATATTTTGCACCTATAATACAGACTTGTATTACAATACTATGATTGAACTGATAAAACCATTAGGGCATATTACGACTATCGTAGCTTTTAATGAAGATCAAGATTTAAATGCATTAAAATTAAAAAGTATAACATTTACACATGAATTTATGTTTGCGCGTCCAATTCATCGAACGCCTGATATGATTAAACAACATGAGTATTTAGAAGATATTACGAAAAATATAGAATCAGGGCATTACCAACCAACAACGACACAAGTTTTTGAAGGTTTATCACCTGAAAACTTATATCAAGCACATCAATTGTTGGAAAAACAATCAATGATTGGGAAATTAGTAATTAATATATAGATTAGTAAGTAAAGTCGCCTTATGCAGAAAATACTGTATAGGGCGACTTATTTTTTGTGTCTAGCGACTATTGATTCTAAACGGAAATATGGCAACTTTGCAGGTATCAATTCAATAATGCATTAAAAAAGCATTACTTAAATACAATAAAATACTTTGTTGCTCAATGATAAATAATTTGAGTGTGTTTTATATATCATTTTTAAAAGATGAGGCATTATTAATTGTGTCTATATAAAATTACAAATGATTAAAATGTTGCAGTTATGGGTATGAACTTACCATTACACAGAAAGGGTTTGTATTTATGAAAAATAAATCAGTAAGTCTAGTGTTTTGGGTATCTTTAGTGATATGTACGATATTTGTTGCTTTTGGAGCAATATTTCCGAAACAGTTAGAAAAACTCACGCAAAACATTACTACATTTATTGCGCTACATTTTTCTTGGTATTATTTATTGCTCGTTTTAGTTATTTTATTTGTCTGTGTTTATATTTTATTTTCGAGATACGCAAACATTACATTAGGTGAAGAAGGCGAAGATCCTGAATTCTCATTGCCGTCTTGGTTTGCTATGTTATTTAGTGCTGGTATGGGAATAGGACTTGTGTTCTGGACAACGGCAGAACCAATCAGTCATGCCTTCAAATTAACGCCTATTCATAAAGCTGGCACGCAATCTGCAATTAATGATGCAATGCAGTTTTCATTTTTCCATTGGGGGATTCATGCATGGGCAGTCTATGGTATTGTCGCGCTTGTGTTTGCATATTTTAGCTTTCATAAAGGATATCCTGGCTTAGTCAGCGCTACATTGACGCCTTTATTAGGTGAAAAGGCAATGCGTGGACCTTTAGGTGGTGCCATTGATGTATTGGCAGTCATAGCTACAGTAACAGGCGTTGCTGCAACATTAGGTTTCGGTGCATTGCAAATAAACGAAGGTTTACATTTTTTATTTAATGTACCGAGTAATTTCACGATGCAAGTAATCTTGATTGTCATTGCAACCATATTATTTACTTGGTCAGCATGGTCAGGTATCGATAAAGGTATCAAAACGTTGAGTAATATCAACATGTTACTTGCTTTTGTAGTACTTATTGGTCTTTTTATTGTTGGGCCAACGCTTTACATTTTAAATACATTTACGAATGGTCTAGGTAATTATATTGCAAATTTCTTTAGTATGAGTTTACGCATTCCGTCAGGCGGTCAAAAATTCCAATGGTTACAAAATTGGACAATCTTTTACTGGGCATGGTGGATATCTTGGGCACCATTTGTAGGTATATTTATTGCACGTGTGTCAAAAGGACGTACGATTAAAGAATTTATTCTAGGTGTACTTTTTGTCCCGGCATTAGTTTGCTTTATATTCTTTGCGGTATTCGGCGCGTCAGCAATTTACTTACAAGATAATCATATTGCCGATATTGCTAAAGCTGCGACAGAAACAGCAACTTTTGCAACGCTACAACATTACCCACTAGGTTTTGTATTAAGCTTAATTACTTTACTTGTTATTATGATTTTCTTTGTTACATCAGCGGATTCGGCAACTTATGTTTTAGGTATGTTGAGTTCAAGAGGTGATATTAATCCGAAGTCATTTGTCAAAGTGAGTTGGGGTATCATTATGGCATTATTTGCAATTATCATGATTTACACAGGTGGTACGCAAGCGATTCAAAATTTATTAATCATTGCTGCGTTACCATTTTCCGTGGTCATTATAGCGATGATATGGTCGCTTTTAAAATCTTTGAGTGAGGAGAAACCGAGAAATAGTAATAAGGTTTTAATTAAACATCGTGACCCAGATATTTTAGAATATCGTTCTTCAAAACATATTGACGAAAATTAATTAATAATGAGGTTTTATTTACAAAAACTAGGGAATATATCACTAAATGGTACTTCATCTTATATATTAAAAATAAATTTAAAGTTATTAATTTATTATGTTTAAGAAAAAAACTGATGGGTACATATTTAATATGTTTTTAAATTAACTTTAACTAAGGAGGTGTCGTTAGGGGTGAAACGACTTAAAAACTTTATCCTTGGCTTATTAATAGTAGTAATCGTGGGGTTCCTGTTATTCATGTATATCCAAGATGGACGTATAACTGAATATCAAGACTACTTCCTTCAATTTGAATGGTTCCAACCATTACTTATTTCACTTGCTGCACTATTGATATTAATAGGTCTTATATTAGTATTTAGTATCTTCAAACCTACGCATCGAAAACCTGGATTATACAAAGACTTCGATGATGGTCATGTTTACGTATCTCGTAAAGCTGTTGAAAAGACGGCATTCGATACGGTTGCAAAATATGATCAAGTAAGACAACCAAATGTAGTTGCGAAACTATATAACAAAAAAAATAAATCTTATATCGACATTAAAACTGACTTTTTCGTACCAAATAATGTTCAAGTTCAATCTTTAACTGAAGCAATTCGTTCTGATATTAAAAAGAATGTAGAATATTTCACAGAAATGCCAGTACGTAAGTTAGAAGTTAATGTGAGAGATCAGAAAACTTCTGGTCCACGAGTGTTGTAAGGGAGGTATATCATGGCTAACAATCATAACCAAAACGGACAAGACTCTACACAACAAGTGATTAATTTTTTAAAAGTATTTAAATGGAGAATCGTTGGTTTCCTAGCGTTTCTATTAATCGCGATATTATTCTTAACGTTAGGTTTTTGGAAAACAGTACTTATCATCGTTTTATGTTTAATTGGTGTAGGTATTGGGTATATGAAAGACCGTAAGCAAGATTTTATGAATTTTTTAAATCGATGGAGTTAATTCATCAATTTAGAATTTAATTAAAAAAATATAAAAATTAACAAGTAAAAGGAGAATCTATTATGACTGTAGATAACAATAAAGCAAAACAAGCATACGACAATCAAACTGGTGTTAACGAAAAAGAAAGAGAAGAGCGTCAAAAACAACAAGAACAAAATCAAGAGCCTCAATTCAAAAATAAATTAACATTCTCTGATGAAGTTGTTGAAAAAATTGCTGGTATCGCTGCACGTGAAGTTAAAGGTATCTTAGACATGAAAGGTGGCTTAACTGATACATTCACTAATGCATTCTCAAGTGGAAATAACGTTACTCAAGGTGTATCTGTTGAAGTTGGTGAAAAACAAGCTGCTGTAGACTTAAAAGTAATTTTAGAATATGGTGAATCAGCACCTAAAATCTTCCGTAAAGTAACTGAATTAGTAAAAGAACAAGTTAAATATATTACTGGTTTAGATGTTGTTGAAGTTAACATGCAAGTTGACGATGTAATGACTCAAAAAGAATGGAAACAAAAACACGAAAAAAATAATGAAAACAATAACCAAGAAAGACAAGGTTTACAATAAGTTATTCGATAAAAAGCTCGGCACTCAATTTAAGTGCCGAGCTTTTTTGTGATTTTTAATAATTTGAATATGGAAAATGTATTATTCTCTCATTTGTATAGATTGTATTTAATAAGTTAATGTAATCCTTGAGCTCACGATTAATAAAATTCTATAACCTTAATTATTTTCTCGATACAAAGGGTTATTAACTTTAATATAAGTATAATGATGTGCCTCATCTTCAAGACGCATTGTTGTAACACACTTATAATCTATAAATGGCGCGAACATGGTATCTTTAATTTCATTTATGCGATTCTCATTTACTTGATTAGATTTGTGTGTCGAAAGTACAAGTTGATCAAAAATGTTATCTAGTACATCACGAACGATATACCACATATGTCTTTCTAAGTTTGAATCATTTGATGCTTTAGAGATTGTAAGAATTAATTCGCCTAAATGGTTTTGAACGGTAGAATAAAAGGCTTTGTTAAACACAGACGTTTTTGAATCAGTAAGAATTCTTGATTTTTCATGGAAATGAGATGTACTGTATCCCATTTCATTTAGTTGTACTTTATCAATTCTTAAACCTTCAAAGTCTCTAATATACATCGTGTCCAATAGACCATCTTTCCGAAATGTTGCAATAGCATTTTGCAAGTGAGCCTCTAATGCAATGCCATATTTAGTAACTAGTGGGATTACGAGACCAAGCAATGCTTTACTATAAGTTTCAACCCACGATTTCGCCGATGATTCAAAATCAGACAATGATGCAGCTGATTGATAACGTTTAATCAATGTCACGATAGGTGATTCATTGTTAAATGGGTAGGTTGCAACTAAGCTTGAAGGAATCAATGGTGTGACTTCTTGTGGAATCATTTGGTATATATTTTTTCTAAATAATGTACCTAATTGTTCACTTCGTTCAGTTTGATAGTCTGCTTCGTCTTGCTCATTATAAAAATGAATACCAGCAACTTCATCAATAATTGTTGATGCATAGGACTTAAATATGACATCTTTCTCCAAAATATCATTTAAAATACGTGTCATTAGTGGACCATTGTGCGTCGTTTGTTCTGATAATGTACGAATTTCACCTGTAATATGAACGTTTGTCGACAATTTGATGTGTGGCGACATAGCTGGGTATTTAGGAACTAATGTTCTGAAAGATAAACCGGCATAATAATCCAACGTATGTTTTGCTTCAATGATTAATTCTTTATCTACTTCTGGTTGATAATCAGAATGTAATACGTCATCTAATTGCCATGGATGTACAATCATAACGTGATAATCATTAAAGTTAAAGTTTGGCGTAAATTCATTTTCTAATTGTTTAATTAAGTCCGGAAATAGTTGATGAACAGTTGTATCATAATCTTTAGACAGTGACATAGTACGGCTTAATTTACTGTGAATCAGTACTATTTTCAACTTAATAGGTTGATTGAATTCTGAAGAATATAGGAATGTTTGTAATGCATTTAAACCTTTACGTAATTTAGCCCCAGGATGTAGCGGATGACCTTCAATAACGGCTTGCTCTGAACGCAAGTAACTATCTTCGCTATTTTCGATAATATTAAATAAAGGTGCAGAATCATGTTGCATTGACAGTGCTTGATAGCTAATTGCAAATGTCATATTAGTTGCACTGTTTATTAAATCTTGCTGAAATTGATCACTAGCAGCATTTTTTAAATCTGGTGCTTCAATTAAAATACACTCAAGAATTTCATTTGGATGGTGTACTCGTGTAATCGTATTTGTAATGTTATCTTTAATGTAGAAAGGGCCTTCAACATCAATTCGATCAAAGGCGTGTTCTCCAGTGATAGGAGCATATAATGTTTGCTTAGCTTGTGGGAACTGGATTTCTAGTATATGAGTCGTTGAGATATCTAACATAATCAAATCACGACTCAATATTTTCTTACTTTGAGTGCGCGCTTTAACTAAGTTTTCGCGATGCATTGATGTGACTAATCTCTGAGTGACTTTATCTCTTCCTTGTAAAATCATCTCTTTAAAAATATTAGCCCAATCATTATTATGTTGTTGTAAAAATAAATATGTTTTTTGTTCTTCTTTGTTAAATTTTAATGTCTGTTCTTTAAAAATTAAGTTCGAGTTCATAATTCACCTCTATGAAATATTTTACAAAAGCAAGATAGATTTGTATAATCCATATTAATGATAATGATTCTTATTATCAACAGAATGCGGGTGTAAGTTTTATGACAAAATATTTTTTTAGCAGTTCTTTTCTACTATTTCTAGGTAATTGGATTGGACAAATAGGGCTAAATTGGTTTGTACTTACCACTTATCATAACGCAGTTTATCTGGGGATTGTCAATTTTTGCAGACTTGTACCAATATTATTACTAAGTGTGTGGGCAGGGGCAATTGCCGATAAATATGATAAAGGGCGATTGCTGAGAATTACAATTTCATCATCATTTTTAGTAACTGCAATTTTATGTGTGCTCACGTATAGTTTCACTGCAATTCCAATTAGCGTCATTATTATATATGCGACATTAAGAGGGATTTTAAGTGCGGTTGAAACACCTTTAAGACAAGCAATCTTACCAGAGTTATCAGATAAAATATCTACTACACAAGCTGTATCATTTCATTCATTCATCATTAATATTTGTCGTTCAATAGGGCCTGCCATTGCTGGTGTCATATTAGCAGTCTATCATGCGCCAACAACATTTCTTGCACAGGCAATTTGTTATTTTATCGCAGTTTTATTATGTTTACCATTACATTTTAAAGTAACTAAAATACCTGAAGATGCAACAAGATACATGCCGTTAAAAGTCATTATAGATTACTTCAAATTACATATGGAAGGTCGACAAATATTTATAACATCATTATTGATTATGGCGACAGGTTTTTCATATACGACACTTTTACCAGTTTTGACAAACAAAGTATTTCCGGGGAAATCTGAAATATTTGGTATCGCTATGACGATGTGTGCCATTGGTGGTATTATTGCAACGCTAGTTTTACCTAAAGTACTTAAATATATTGGTATGGTAAATATGTATTATTTAAGTTCATTTTTATTTGGCATTGCTTTGTTAGGTGTGGTATTTCACAATATTGTCATCATGTTCATTTGTATTACATTGATTGGGTTATTTAGTCAATGGGCACGTACGACAAATCGCGTTTATTTTCAAAATAATGTTAAAGATTATGAACGTGGTAAAGTACTGAGTATTATTATGATGGATAGAGGTATGATTCCATTGGGAAGTCTATTAATGAGTATATGTGCAGATGTGTTTGGCATTGTTAGAACTTTTTCAATAATGGGAATAAGTACTATATGCATTACAATGGTATTCTATTTTATAAATAGAAAGTTGAAGTTAAAGTTGGAGGAAAGTAATCATGGTATATCTTGAATGGGCAAAGGCAGATAGAAATATTCAATATCGTGTAATTAACGCCATTATTAAAGAACGTATTTACCCCGAGCAAACATTTATTTCGCAAAAAGGATCTTTAATTGAAATTCAGTATCATATGCATGTGTTGACTATTGAAGTTGTTAGAAAAAGTGCATTAGAACGCTATGAGTTTACAGGTGATATTGCTTATTTAAATAAAGGTGAAACGTCATTAATTATAACTTTAGAAGGTTTGTTAGATGTGTTGAATCATGACTTTGATATCCCTATTTCAGAGCGACTACGCGAAGAGTTAATACACAGTCGAGATAGTTTAGTTGAAACATATAAGCAAATGTCTCACAGACAAACATTAATAAGTCAAAGTTTTAAATTTTCAAGATTACCACAAGATATTAACTTTTTTTCATGGTTACAACATGTAAAAGATAGTGATAAGACAGATGATTTAACTTATTCTGAGAGCTTGGTACCAGAGGGGCATCCAACACACCCTTTAACCAAAACGAAATTGCCCTTAACTATGGAAGAAGTACGAGCATATGCACCTGAGTTTGAAAAAGAAATCCCTTTGCAAATTATGATGATTGAAAAAGATCATGTTGTGTGCACAGCTATGGATGGTAATGATCAATTTATTATTGATGAAATAATTCCCGAATACTACAATCAGATTCGTGTGTTTTTAAAGAGTTTAGGTTTGAAAAGTGAAGACTATAGAGCGATTTTAGTACATCCTTGGCAATATGATCATACGATAGGGAAATATTTTGAAGCATGGATTGCTAAAAAAATATTAATTCCAACGCCGTTTACAATACTTTCAAAAGCAACTTTATCATTTAGGACGATGTCTTTAATTGATAAACCATACCATGTTAAGTTGCCCGTCGATGCACAAGCAACAAGTGCCGTTAGAACAGTCTCAACTGTGACTACTGTAGATGGACCAAAGTTAAGTTATGCTTTACAAAACATGTTGAATCAATATCCAGGATTTAAAGTTGCTATGGAACCGTTCGGTGAATATGCAAATGTTGATAAAGATAGGGCACGTCAGCTTGCTTGTATTATAAGACAAAAGCCTGAAATTGATGGAAAAGGTGCAACAGTAGTTAGTGCAAGTCTAGTTAATAAAAATCCAATAGATCAAAAAGTTATCGTGGATAGTTACTTAGAGTGGTTAAATCAAGGAATTACTAAAGAAAGTATTACGACATTTATTGAACGATACGCTCAAGCATTAATCCCGCCTTTAATTGCTTTTATTCAAAATTATGGAATTGCATTAGAAGCACACATGCAAAATACAGTAGTGAACTTGGGGCCACATTTTGACATTCAATTTTTAGTGAGAGATTTAGGTGGTTCTAGAATTGATTTAGAAACATTACAACATCGTGTATCAGATATTAAAATTACAAATGATAGTTTAATAGCTGATTCTATAGATGCAGTGATTGCAAAATTCCAACATGCTGTTATTCAAAATCAAATGGCAGAATTAATCCATCATTTTAATCAGTATGATTGTGTTGAAGAAACCGAATTATTTAACATAGTACAGCAAGTAGTAGCGCATGCTATTAACCCAACACTACCACATGCAAATGAGTTAAAAGATATTTTGTTTGGACCAACAATTACTGTCAAAGCGTTGTTAAATATGAGAATGGAAAATAAAGTAAAGCAATATTTAAATATTGAGTTAGATAATCCGATAAAAAAAGAGGTGTAGTACTACATGGCACACGTTAACATAAATATATCGAAGATTAAATATAACGCCAAAGTACTTCAAACAGTTTTTCAAAGTAAAAATATACAATTCACACCAGTAATTAAGTGTATAGCTGGTGACCGTACAATTGTAGAAAGCTTAAAAGCGTTAGGTATCAATCATGTTGCAGAATCCAGATTGGATAACATAATTAGCATTGCAGATCAGGATTTAACATATACGTTATTGCGTACGCCTGCCAAAAAAGAGATTTCAGATATGATAGAAAAAGTTGATATGAGTATCCAAACAGAATTATCTACCATACATCAAATAAATGAAGTAGCAGAAGTTTTAGGAAAAAAACATAAGATTTTATTAATGGTAGATTGGAAAGATGGCCGTGAAGGTGTTCTGACTTATGATGTTTTAGATTATATTAAAGAGATTATTCACTTGAAAAATATCCATTTTGTAGGTTTAGCATTCAATTTTATGTGTTTTAAATCTGATGCGCCAAGTGATGATGATATCTTTATGATTAATCGATTCGTCTCAGCTGTTGAAAGAGAAATAGGATATCGATTGAAAATTATTTCAGGTGGTAATTCGAGCATGTTACCACAACTTTTATATAATGATTTGGGTAAAATAAATGAATTGCGAATAGGTGAAACGTTGTTTAGAGGTGTTGATACAACGACAAATCAAGCGATCGCTATGTTATATCAAGATGCGATTACATTGGAGGCTGAGATTTTAGAAATTAAACCTCGAGTTAATACACAAACGCATGAATCATTCTTACAAGCTATTGTAGATATTGGTTATTTAGATACAAAAGTCGATAATATTTCACCTATGGATCAGCATATCAATATTTTAGGCGCTTCGAGTGATCATTTAATGCTTGATTTAAATGGTCAAGGACACTATCAAGTTGGAGATCATATATCTTTTTCATTAAATTATGAAGCACTTTCTCATTCGATGTATATGAAAAATTTACATAAGGTATATATTGATGATTCAAAGATTGATACGCTACTTCAAAATTTTGATGTAAAATCTCCCGCTATGGTAAACCACTATTAATATATTTATCAATAAGTCTAAGTTGACAAGTTATACTACATATCGTTTGCACGGTTGTATCATAATTGTTCAACTTAGATTTTTTGTATTTGCTGATTTATCAAATTAAGTGCAACAGTTCGTCACATAAAATTGCAACAGATAATATCAGCTGAATTACAGGGATAACGGTCATGCTAAATGGTGTCAATTGTATTAATGCAAAGATGATATAGCCATGATACATTATCAGTATTTTGTCTAAGGAAATGTGCTAATTGTAGTCATAATTATTAGAGGAAATATATAGTCATACATTTTAGAAATATAAAAAAGATTGAACGCTACTTGACAATGATAATTGTTATCAATAAAATAATAAATGAAGTTATACATATTAAGGAGTGGAACGATGAGAGGTCTAAAAACTTTTAGTATATTGGGATTAATAGTTGCCTTACTTTTAGTTGCAGGTTGTGGTAATACGGATAATTCAAGTAAAAAAGAATCATCAACTAAAGATACTATTTCGGTAAAAGATGAAAATGGTACAGTAAAAGTACCTAAAGATGCAAAACGTATCGTTGTATTAGAGTACTCATTTGCAGATGCATTAGCAGCATTAGACGTTAAACCAGTTGGTATTGCTGATGATGGTAAGAAAAAACGTATCATTAAACCAGTTAGAGAAAAAATTGGGGATTATACTTCTGTAGGTACACGTAAACAGCCAAACTTAGAGGAAATTAGTAAATTAAAACCGGATTTAATTATCGCTGATAGCAGTAGACATAAAGGTATTAATAAAGAATTAAACAAAATTGCACCAACATTATCATTAAAGAGTTTTGATGGAGACTACAAACAAAATATTAATTCGTTCAAAACAATTGCTAAAGCTTTAAATAAAGAAAAAGAAGGCGAAAAACGTCTTGCTGAGCATGATAAATTAATCAATAAGTATAAAGATGAAATTAAATTTGATAGAAATCAAAAAGTGCTTCCAGCAGTAGTTGCTAAAGCTGGTTTATTAGCACATCCAAACTATTCATATGTTGGACAATTTTTAAACGAACTAGGATTTAAAAATGCATTAAGTGACGATGTAACAAAAGGTTTAAGTAAATATTTGAAAGGACCTTACTTACAATTAGACACTGAACATTTAGCTGATTTAAATCCAGAGCGTATGATCATTATGACAGATCATGCTAAAAAAGATTCTGCTGAATTCAAGAAGTTACAAGAAGATGCAACATGGAAAAAGTTGAATGCAGTTAAAAATAATCGCGTGGATATTGTTGACCGTGATGTTTGGGCAAGATCTCGTGGCTTAATTTCTTCTGAAGAAATGGCTAAAGAACTTGTTGAATTATCAAAAAAAGAACAAAAGTAAGGTGGAAGTAAATGGCTATAAAAGAAATAAGTAGCCAATCTGCCATAGATCATAAAAGAAAAAGACGCACAACACTCACGTATATAGTGAGTTTGTGCTTTCTTTTTATTTGTATATATTTAAATATGGCGATTGGTTCTTCGAAAATTAATTTTAGCGATATCATTCACTATGTTACTGGTCATACAGATACGAAAGCAACGTTTTTATTGCATAATGTACGTATGCCAAGGATGATTGCAGGGTTATTTATTGGCGGTGCATTAGCGGTATCTGGTTTGTTAATGCAAGCAATGACACGCAATCCGCTAGCATCACCTAAAATTTTTGGTGTCAGTTCTGGTGCATCGTTTTTCATTGTATTTGTGACGATTATCATTCCATCATTAGAATATTATGCATTATATTTAGGTGTGATAGGTGCATTTATAGGTGGTTTAACTGTTTATACACTTTCAGGTGCTACGAAAGGTATGACACCCATTAAATTAGCATTGGCTGGTATGGCCATCCATTTGTTTTTTAGTAGTATGACTGAAGGTATTATTATTTTGAATGAGAATTCAAACGAACAAGTGATGTTTTGGCTTGTCGGTTCATTATCCAGTATGAAGTGGGATGAAATTTTAACCATTTTACCATGGATTATTGGTGCTTTAATTGTAACGATTTTTATTGGACGTCAACTAACGATTATGGAACTAGGCGATGACATTGCTAAGGGATTGGGTCAAAATATAAATAAAGTTAGAATTATCATTGGACTATTAGTCATTATTCTTACAGGTATGTCGGTGTCAATAGCAGGACCAATTGGCTTTGTTGGTTTAATTGTGCCGCATATAGTCAAACGCTATGTGAGTAAGAATTATTTAGTCATGATTCCATTAACATTTATTATAGGTGCAGATTTGTTACTACTATCAGATGTATTAAGTCGTTTAATTACATATCCTTATGAATCACCAGTAGGGATTGTTACATCATTCGTAGGTGCACTTTACTTCTTATTTATAACGATAAAAGGGGTGAAAAGAATATGATGACAACGAAAATTATACGTCGTTATAGTTTAATCACAATCCTTTTAATTGTGAGTATATTCATAAGTTTATGTGTAGGGTCTGTCATGATTCACCCGATTGATGCTATTAAGGGAATCTTTACACAAGATGATTTTATTTTAAATGAGTATCGTATACCTAGAACATTACTTGGTATTATTATCGGTAGTAGCTTGGCTATTTCAGGTGCAATTATACAAGCTGTAATAAGAAACCCGTTAGCCTCACCTGATGTTATAGGTATTTCTAAAGGTGCCAGTTTAGCTGCTGTGATTATTATTATGATTTTTCCAACAGCACCATTGTTTGTATTACCTATAGGTTCATTCTTAGGTGCCTTTGCAGTAAGTTTATTTTTATCATTTTTAATTTCAAAATATGATGTTAAAGGTTCAAAGCTTGCCTTAATTGGTTTAGCAATAGGCGCAATATGTACGGCGATTGTGCAGTTCTTATTAATCAGAAATCCACTGGAAGCAAACAAAGCGCTTGTTTGGTTGACAGGTAGTCTATATGGACATGATATGTCGAATATTTATACTATATTACCTTGGTTTTTAATAACGATACCAATCATCATTTTATTGAGTTATCAATTAGATGTATTGAATCTAGGTGATGCTGTTGCAACCGCACTCGGTTTAAAAGTTAAAACTATTAAAATGCTATTGCTAATTTTAGCAGTAATATTAGCAGGATCCGCAATTTCAGTTGTCGGTGGTATTAGCTTTTTAGGATTAATTGCACCTCATATTGCGAGACAATTAATAGGAAATAAAACATTACACGTTATTATCATGTCGGGGTTAATTGGTGCTATATTGTTAACATTTGGAGATGGTTTAGCCCGTGGCATTCATCCGCCACTGGATATTCCTGTTGGGGTTATCATTGCAATTATTGGTGCACCATACTTCTTAATATTATTACGAAGAATGAAATAACTAACATATGATTAGAGTTTAAAAAAGGTTAAGTACGAAATCAGTAATTGTACTTAACCTTTTTTGAATTCATCTTGAAAAATTACAAGAAATAGCGTATATTTAATAACTGTAATTATTCATTATTTTGCATACATAAACATTTTAAAAGATAGAATGATAAGGAATATGTTTGTTAACTGAATAGAATTCTGTATATACTTAAAACGAATACATAGAGAAATGGATTGATTTTATGGATAGCTTTTCAAGGAAAGAGATAGTTATTGGGAGACTTAAGTTTATTACGATGTCTTTAATTGGTATCTTATTATTTTTAGTACCAATTCCAGTCGAACAAGATGGACAGAAGCAAACAACGTTGCCCGTGGCATTTTTAGCAGGCGTGCTTAAAGATGTATTAGGTGGCGTAATGCCATTTTTAATTGTGACGATAATTACTTTATCGGGTATCATAACTCTGATTTGTTCAACTATTTTAAAAGATAAATTGAAACCTGACGGGCTAATGAACAATGCTTTTAACGTTAGAATTGGTTGGTTAATTTTACGTATATTAGCAGTTGTTTTTGCATGGATGACATTTTTACGAATTGGTTCAAAGGTTATTTACTCAGATGAAACGGGTGGATTATTGTTCTCAAGTTTATTGCCAACATTAGTGGCAGTATTCTTATTTGCAGCTCTATTTTTACCACTATTAATGGAATACGGTTTGTTAGAGATGTTGGGTCCTATTTTTAGACCGGTTATGAGACCTTTATTTACATTGCCAGGACGTTCGACGGTAGATAATTTAGCATCATTTATTGGAGACGGAACTGTTGGGGTTTTAATTACAAGTAGACAATATGGTGAAGGATATTATTCTCGTCGTGAGGCAACAGTTATTTCAACGACATTTAGTGTAGTTTCTATCACCTTTGCAATTGTAGTTGCTGAAACAGTGCACATGCAAAATCAATTTTTTGCTTTCTATTTATCAGTGATAGTATCCTGCCTCGTTGCAGCAGTCATTATGCCAAGAATTTGGCCTTTAAATAAAATTCCTGATGAGTATGCTAAGGAGGTACCTGAAAGTGCGCGTACTGAGGCATTGCCAGAAGGAAAGACGGCATTGAGACATGGCTTTGATACTGCAACAGAAGTTGGTATTAAAGCACCGGGCGTTATTGACTTTTTTAAGTCAGGATTAAAAACAGTCATTGATATGTGGTTTGTTATTTTGCCTGTAGTGATGAGTATTGGTACTATTGCTACCATTATTGCGAACTACACGCCCTTTTTTGTCATATTGGGTAAACCTTTTGTTCCATTTTTAGAGTTAATGCAAATACCTGAAGCGGCACAGGCTTCTCAAACGATTATTATCGGTTTTGCCGATATGTTTTTACCTTCTATATTAATTGAAGGTGTACAAAATGATATAACTCGTTTTGTTATTGGGGCACTTAGTATATCGCAGTTAATATACTTGTCTGAAGTAGGTGGCGTCATACTTGGTTCGAAGATTCCTGTAAGTATCGGCAAATTGTTTATGATTTTCTTGATTAGAACAATCATTACACTACCAATTATTTCTTTGATGGCACATCTTTTGTTATAAATATATGTGAAAAAGGACAACTGTTAAAATTATGGGAACAGTTGTCCTTTTGTATTTGTTTATGCTGGGTGTTGAATCAATTAAAAAAATCATTCATGAAGCCCTCACCATGAATGATTTTTTTATACAATTTATTTAGTTAATTCATTGTAAACTTTTTGATCATTTTGAGTATAAATAATGTATTCGTGGTCTTCAGTATCGATAATAACGCGATTCGTTTTACCAAACGTTGAGCCGATTCTAGATACATCTTTGCTGTCTAATTTAGGAACTGCATGAATATCTTGGTCTTGTGTAATATTTTTAATTTCACTTGTAGGAATTTTGATATCAGCAACTCTCCATTGAATACGCACTTCATTATTATCCTTTTTTACTGTCATTGCCATTATTCAAACACATCCTTTAAATATTTTGTAAATACATCATAAACGATTTTGTAATCGTTTTCAAGAGTTATGTGATACTTTTTTAAATTGTGTCATACTAATAAATTTTAACCCGAAAATATGTTCGTGTTTTTGTTAGGGATGTGGTAAAATGTGAGTATTAAAGGAGAACAAATATGACAGGTAAAACACATGCTTCATGCGGCATGCTCGTTGGAGCGCTAACAACACAATATTTTCAAACGGATATTTTTTCGTCGGTTACGGTTATCATTCTAGCAACTCTAGCTAGCTTATTACCCGATATATGTCACACTCAAAGTAAGATTGGCAGAAGGTTTAAGGTAATTAGTTTTTTTGTGAGATTGATCTTTGGACATCGAACCTTTACGCATTCAATATTATTTATCGCAATCATAGCATTTTTATTGCAAATTATTCAGACGCCTAATTATTATATGGCAGCAATTATAATTGGATTAGTGTCACATGTTATACTAGATATGATAACACCAAAAGGCGTGAAATTATTTTATCCGTTACCGTTTAATGTGAAGACACCGATTCAATTTAAAACAGGTGGACTTGTAGACTTATCTTTAGCTACAGCGTTAATGGTCGGAACAGTTTATGTTTTATTTCAGCCTTTCATCAATGATATAATAAGCAACTGGAATACTAAGTTTTTATAGAAAATAAATTATTAAAGGTTACAAACTCAGCAGGAGGCATAAAATGCTAGATAAAAATCAATTAGCTAAATATAAACAAGATCATTTGTGTGAATATGAAAAAATAATGAGTAACAATGAAAAAGAAGCACTTGAAGAGAAGGTAGCGTCATTAGATTTAGATTTTATTGCCAAATTATATAACGATTTATACATCAATAAGAAAACAATAGATGATGTATCTGCAGTTTCTGAAGTGAAATATGATATTAAATCACAAATGAGTGATGATGAGATTAAGCGTTTAGAGGAACAAGGACTTCAAGCTATTAAAGAAGGACAATTTGCAGTACTTTTGATGGCAGGTGGTCAAGGAACAAGACTTGGTTACAAGGGCCCTAAAGGTTCGTTTGAAATTGAAGGTGTAAGTTTATTTGAACTTCAAGCTAACCAATTAAAAACATTGAATCATCAATCTGGACATACGATTCAATGGTATATTATGACAAGTGATATCAATCATGAAGAAACTTTAGCTTATTTCGAAGCACATAGTTATTTTGGATATGATCAAGAAGCAATCCATTTCTTTAAACAAGATAATATTGTGGCGCTTAGTGAAGAAGGGAAGTTAATTTTAAATCAACAGGGTCGTATTATGGAAACGCCGAATGGTAATGGTGGCGTGTTTAAATCTTTAGACAAGGCAGGATACTTAGAAGAAATGTCTAATAATGGCGTTAAGTATATTTTCTTGAATAATATCGACAATGTTTTAGTAAGAGTGTTGGATCCACTATTTGCAGGATTTACGGTAGAACATGATTACGATATTACTTCTAAAACGATTCAACCAAAACCAGGAGAAAGTGTTGGACGTTTAGTTAATGTCGATTGTAAAGATACAGTACTGGAGTATTCAGAATTAGATCCAGAAGTTGCAAATCAATTTAACAATGCTAATATCGGTATTCATGCATTTAAACTTGGTTTTATTTTAAACGCTGTAAATCGTGAGTTACCTTATCATTTAGCTATTAAGAATTTGAAGCAATTAGATGAGAACTTTGGTGTTATTGAACAACCAACTTTAAAATTCGAATTGTTCTATTTTGACATATTTACTTATGGAACTAGTTTTGTCACGTTACAAGTTCCTAGAGAAGAAGAATTTTCACCTCTTAAAAATAAAGAAGGTAAAGATAGTGTTGCAACTGCAACAGAAGATTTACGTAGAATGGGTTTAATTTAATGATAGGCGGTGACTATGATGTCCAAATCAACTAAAAAAAGTAATGACACAATCGTAGAAACATTTAAGGATATCATCCCTTTATCATTTGGAGAAGAAATTGGTAATGCGGCATCTCATGGTGTTGCAGCTTTGTTAACATTATTAGTGTTACCCTATGCGGCTGTGCACAGTTATATTGCACATGGTACGCTTGCGTCTGTGAGTATGTCTATTTATGTTATTTCTATCTTTATGATGTTTATTTCATCTACTATTTATCATTCTATGCAAAATGAAACACCTCATAAATATATTTTAAGGATTATCGATCACAGTATGATTTACGTAGCAATTTCTGGTACATATACGCCTATTTTGTTAACAGTTGTAGGTGGTTGGATAGGTTGGACAGTATTTATTTTATTATGGGGAACGACACTTTGGGGGATTTTATATAAATCCATAGCTGTCAAAGTTAACCAAAAGTTAAGCTTAATTGTCTATTTAGTGATGGGCTGGGTAGGTATTATCTTGTTACCAATTATTTTTATTCGCACATCATGGATATTCATATTATTCATTTTCTTAGGTGGTGTGTCTTATACAATTGGTGCATGGTTTTATGCACAAAAGAATAGACCATATTTTCATATGATTTGGCATATTTTTATTGTAATAGCATCACTATTGCATTTAATTGCAATCTTATATTTTATGTAGTCGTTTAGAAAAGCTGGGGGAAACTCCGCTTTTTTTATTACATAAATCATTCTAATAGGGGATTGTATTGTAATAGAATTATCGTTAAGATTTGAAAGTCAAAAGTGTTTATACATATGAAAACCAATTATTTGTAAATAAAATCTTATAAATAAATATATAGAAGGAGGTATTTCATGCGATTAAAGTCAATCATAACTGTTATAGCTTTAATATTAATTATGTTTATGTCAGCGATTGAATCATCTATTATTTCGCTTGCATTACCTACAATTAAACAAGATTTAAATGCAGGAAATTTAATTTCATTAATTTTCACAGCGTATTTTATCGCATTAGTAATTGCCAATCCTATAGTGGGCGAATTACTTTCGAGATTTAAAATTATTTATGTGGCAATTGCAGGATTACTTTTATTTAGTATAGGTAGTTTTATGTGTGGTTTAAGTACTAATTTTACTATGCTAATTATATCACGCGTGATACAAGGTTTTGGATCAGGTGTATTGATGTCATTATCGCAAATTGTTCCAAAGTTAGCATTTGAAATTCCGTTACGATATAAAATTATGGGCATAGTTGGCAGTGTTTGGGGTATTTCGAGTATCATTGGGCCACTTCTAGGTGGTGGTATATTAGAATTTGCAACATGGCATTGGTTATTCTACATAAATATACCGATTGCGATCATTGCCATTATATTAGTTATATGGACATTTCATTTTCCAGAGGAAGAAACAGTTGCTAAATCAAAATTTGATACTAAAGGGCTCACGCTATTTTATGTATTTATTGGATTGATTATGTTTGCTTTATTAAACCAACAGCTGTTACTTTTAAATTTCTTGAGTTTTATCTTAGCTATCGTTGTGGCAATGTGTTTATTTAAAGTAGAAAAACATGTTTCTTCACCATTTTTACCTGTGGTTGAATTTAATCGTTCGATTACTTTAGTTTTTATAACGGACCTTCTAACAGCTATTTGTTTAATGGGATTCAATTTATATATTCCAGTCTACCTTCAAGAACAACTAGGATTATCTCCATTGCAAAGTGGATTGGTTATTTTTCCTTTATCTGTAGCTTGGATTACATTGAATTTTAATTTACATCGAATTGAAGCAAAACTATCAAGGAAAGTTATTTACTTACTATCATTTACATTGCTACTAGTAAGTAGTATTATCATTTCATTTGGTATTAAATTGCCGGTACTTATAGCATTTGTGTTAATTTTGGCAGGATTAAGTTTTGGATATATTTATACGAAAGATAGTGTGATTGTCCAAGAGGAAACTAGCCCATTACAAATGAAGAAAATGATGTCATTTTATGGATTAACTAAAAATCTTGGGGCATCAATAGGTTCAACAATAATGGGATATCTTTATGCGATACAATCAGGAATCTTTGGTCCAAACTTACACAATGTGTTAAGTGCTGTTGCTGTAATTAGCATTGGGCTTATTGTTTTATGGGTCGTATTTTTTAAAGAACAGTCATCTCAATCAAAAGAATAGAATTATGATTAAAATTGATGTAGTGTAATTAAAGTAAGAAATAATAAATTTCCTAGATACTAGATAAATCGTTCAATATTTTATTAATAAGGAGGCCAATGATTGTGAATTATCTTAAACATAAGTTTTATAACTTGTTAACTACAATGATTGTTCTCTTTATTTTTGTACTTTCTGGTGCGATTTTTTTAACATTTCTAGGGTTTGGTTTATATGGATTAAGTAGAATACTTATTTATTTTAGGTTGGGTGACTTTACATATAATAGAAGTATGTACGATAACCTATTATATTATGGCAGTTATATAATCTTTGGGTACTTCATCATATTTGCAGTCGAGCATTTAATGGATTATTTTAGAAAAATGTTGCCTGAAAATGCATATTTTAGAGGCGCGACTTTTCATTTGATTTCTTACACAGTTGCAACAACGTTATTTTATTTTATTATTCATCTGAACTATGTGTATATCAATATCGATTTTTGGGTCATCATGGTTATTATAGGGTTCTTATATGTTTGTAAGCTTCAATTTTACCCTGAAAGTAAAAATTTAAATAATAGAAAATAGATATCTGAAGTTGAGGGCACATATGTGTTCCAACTTCTTTTTGTTCAATAGAAGAATCGATAATAGTGAGTCTTAGTGCTCAATTTGTGGTAAATAAGTTAAATAACCATTGTATGAGTCTGAGACATAAAATAAATTATTAGGCCCTACAATGTTATATTGTTAGTTTTTAAGTACACATTAGCTGTGCCTAATGTGTAAGAACCAATAATGATTTATTATGTAGTGCTTCTTTATTATTTGAGTACTACTCCCATTATGTTCATGGCTATATGTATTAAAGGGACAAATGTATATCTGTTTTAAAAAGGAGGAATTATGATGGCTAAAGTTGAATTAACAACCCGGAGAAGAAACTTCATAGTTGCTGTTATGTTGATTAGTGCGTTTGTAGCTATTTTAAATCAAACATTATTAAATACAGCGTTACCTAGTATAATGAGAGAATTAAATATCAATGAAAGTACATCGCAATGGCTAGTTACTGGGTTTATGCTTGTTAATGGCGTCATGATACCTCTGACGGCATATCTAATGGATAGAATTAAAACTAGACCTTTATACTTAGCGGCGATGGGGACATTTTTATTAGGTTCTATTGTTGCAGCCTTAGCTCCGAATTTTGGAGTTTTAATGTTAGCTCGTGTAATTCAAGCGATGGGTGCAGGCGTACTTATGCCCTTAATGCAATTTACGTTATTTACATTGTTCAGTAAAGAACATCGAGGTTTTGCAATGGGACTAGCAGGTTTAGTAATTCAATTTGCACCAGCAATAGGACCTACAGTTACAGGATTAATTATTGATCAAGCGAGTTGGCGAGTTCCATTTATTATAATTGTAGGAATTGCTATACTTGCCTTTGTTTTCGGTTTGGTTTCAATCTCGAGTTACAATGAAGTGAAATATACGAAATTAGATAAGCGTTCAGTAATGTATTCAACTATTGGGTTCGGGTTAATGCTATACGCATTTAGTAGTGCAGGAGATTTAGGATTTACAAGTCCAATAGTAATAGGTGCGTTGATATTAAGTATGGTTATTATCTATTTATTTATACGTAGACAATTTAATATTACTAATGCACTTTTAAATTTAAGGGTTTTTAAAAATAGAACATTTGCATTATGTACGATTAGTTCAATGATTATAATGATGTCAATGGTTGGACCTGCGCTGCTTATACCGCTATATGTTCAAAACAGTTTATCTTTATCTGCCTTGTTATCAGGACTTGTTATCATGCCTGGTGCAATAATAAATGGTATTATGTCAGTTTTTACAGGTAAATTTTATGATAAGTATGGTCCTAGACCATTGATTTATACTGGTTTTACAATTTTAACAATTACTACAATTATGTTGTGTTTCTTGCATACAGACACATCTTATACGTATTTAATAGTCGTATATGCAATTAGAATGTTTTCAGTTTCTTTACTCATGATGCCGATAAATACTACAGGAATTAATTCTTTGAGAAATGAAGAAATCTCACATGGCACGGCTATTATGAACTTTGGTCGTGTAATGGCTGGTTCACTAGGCACAGCTTTAATGGTTACATTAATGAGTTTTGGTGCAAAAATATTTTTATCTACATCGCCATCGCATTTAACTGCAACTGAAATTAAACAGCAATCCATTGCTATAGGGGTGGATATCTCATTTGCTTTTGTAGCTGTGCTTGTTATGGCAGCTTATGTGATAGCACTTTTTATAAGAGAACCTAAAGAAATAGAAAGTAATAGAAGGAAATTTTAAAATAATTATAGTAGTTGGTCTATTTAAAATAATAGGCTAACTGCTTTTTTTATTTAATAAAAAGTTTTATACTTTTAGTGATAGACTAAGCAAAAATTGTTATTTGCTATGATGTAGATGTCTTAAAATGATTAAGGGGGATTTGCTTTGTTAACGGTAGATCAAGTGAAAGAATTGGTAGGAGAAATTAAAGATCCTATTATAGATGTGCCTTTAAAAGAAACAGAAGGTATTGTTGAAGTTTCTATTAAGGAAGAAAAAGAACATGTGAGTGTTAAATTAGCAATGGCACAATTAGGTGGTGCACCGCAATTAGATTTACAGATGGCTGTTGTTAATGCATTAAAAGAAAACGGTGCGAAAACGGTCGGTATACGATTTGAAACATTGCCGGAAGAAAAAGTAAATCAATTTAAACCAAAAGAAGAAAATAAACCTAAAACGATAGAAGGCCTATTATCTCAAAATAATCCAGTCGAATTTATTGCAATAGCCTCCGGTAAAGGTGGTGTCGGTAAATCTACTGTTGCAGTAAATTTAGCCGTTGCCTTAGCTCGTGAAGGGAAAAAAGTCGGATTAGTAGATGCCGATATATATGGATTTAGTGTACCAGATATGATGGGTATTGATGAAAAGCCTGGAATTAAAGGGAAGGAAGTAATTCCAGTTGAACGTCATGGCGTTAAAGTTATATCAATGGCCTTTTTTGTGGAAGAAAATGCGCCAGTTATATGGAGAGGGCCAATGTTAGGTAAAATGTTGACGAATTTCTTTACAGAAGTTAAATGGGGAGACATTGAATATTTAATACTCGATCTTCCACCTGGAACAGGAGATGTAGCTTTAGATGTTCATACGATGTTACCTTCAAGTAAGGAAATTATTGTAACGACACCTCATCCTACAGCAGCATTTGTTGCAGCTCGCGCAGGTGCGATGGCAAAACATACGGATCATTCTATTCTTGGCGTAATTGAAAACATGAGTTATTTTGAAAGTAAAGAGACGGGTAATAAAGAATATGTCTTTGGCAAAGGTGGCGGTACTAAGTTAGCTGATGAACTTAATACTCAATTACTTGGGGAATTACCTTTAGAGCAACCATCTTGGAATCCAAAAGATTTTGCACCGTCAATATATCAATCAGATGATCGTCTAGGTAAAATTTATAGCTCGATTGCACAAAAAGTTATAGCTGCTACAAATAAATAGGTATAATATATGCTAAACGTACAAAATTACTTTTATTTTGTACGTTTTTATGTTGATTTGTTTTGGAATGCTGGTAAAATAAGTTCTTGTGTTAAGCAATAAACGCGTTGAAAAAGAAGCGGGTTGTGAACACAAAAAGTTTTTAAAAAAGTTATTGACTTTAAATTCCAAAGTTGATAATATGATAAAGTCGTCAAAAACGACGCAGTTGTTTTTAAAGAAGAATTTCAAAAGTGTAAAACTTACCATTGAAATAACTATAAAAACAATATAGAATAAATAAAGTAATCGTTCGAAAAGTTATTGACTTCAAGAAATAAATGAAGTAGAATAAAAGAGATTGAACATTAATGAACATTGAAAACTGAATGACAATATGTCAACGTTAATTCCAAAAACGTAACTATAAGTTACAAACATTATTTAGTATTTATGAGCTAATCAAACA
>ERZ1023515.30-NODE-30-length-87728-cov-47.440021_pt1 | contig 87728 bp, 48 predicted proteins | sample MGYA00380551_ERZ1023515 | MGnify/ENA primary metagenome ERZ1023515 (study PRJEB33173, sample SAMEA4830293) | metagenome | study: EMG produced TPA metagenomics assembly of the PRJEB25223 data set... | reverse complement strand
CAAATAATTAATAGAAATCAGCTTTTTTACATTGCCTAAGAACTTAATGTCCCAGCCTATTCGTTTGAATTATTTAATTTTTTACTTTGAAAGGAATGTTTAAAAAACTACTTCATCTGTCCGATTTAATATTGAATATAAAAAACACGCATCCTACGATACGTGTGAAAATGATTATTCTTTTGAGTCAATTCGACTCCAACCTTTTTTAGTTAAAGTGATTTTACCTGTTTCTATATTAATAATCTTCTGTTTATATAAGTGACCGATTGCACGTTTGAATGAACCTTTACTCATATTGAATACTTCTTTAATCGCTTCAGGGCTTGATTTGTCCCAGAATGGTAATTCACCATCATATTCAACTAGTAAATCAAAGATGACTTGGCCGTCATCGTCTAAACGTTCATGTGCAAGTGGTAAAAATGAACCATTTAACTCACCTTTATCGTTATGTCCGATAATTCTAACTTGAACAGATTCACCTAATCTTGGTTCCGCTTTACGTTCTGATTCGTGTACGAAAATTTTGTAACCTGATTCGCTTAATAAGAAGCTACCAATTCGTAATACACGGTATGGTTTGGCTTCAATGACTTCATTTTTCATATTATCGTCGTGTACAGGTGTAAACATGTTTTCTACGACAGATTCACTCGCTAAACGCCCATACATATGATTTTCACGATCAATTCGCAATGTAACAAGTAAGTGATCACCTGGTTGCGGCCATAGTGATTTCACTTTTGGTAAATCTTCCCATGGTACTAACACTTCACGGGGTAATCCAACATCTATACGTGCCCCATCGCGATCCGTTTTAAGTACTTTAGCAAAATCATATTTATCTTTCGTAATATCAGGCATATTTTGAGTTGCAAATAATTCACCTGAACGGTTTGGATAAATGAAGAAACTATATTCTTCACCTACTTCTAATTCATCATCATCGTTCATTTCTGATTGGTTTAACTTTACGTTTTCACCGTTTGGTCCTTTTAAAAGGTAAGTTGAGCCTTGTAACCCTACTACTTCAAGGAATTCTATAGAACCTACTATATCTTTGTCTAATGCCATGTTATTCTCCTTCGATTCTTGTATTCTTTATTATTATAACATGTGTGAGTCATTCTATCATTACAACTTATATGAGGTCGAAACTGTGACGATAATATGATATAATTCTTCCGTTAGAATATCGAATGAAAAAAAGGAGAAAATGCATGTTACAAGTAACTGATGTGAGTTTACGTTTTGGAGATCGTAAACTATTTGAAGATGTAAATATTAAATTTACAGAAGGTAATTGTTATGGATTAATTGGTGCGAATGGTGCAGGTAAATCAACATTCTTAAAAATATTATCTGGTGAATTAGATTCTCAAACAGGACATGTTTCATTAGGTAAAAATGAACGTCTAGCTGTTTTAAAACAGGACCACTATGCTTATGAAGATGAACGCGTGCTTGATGTTGTAATTAAAGGTCACGAACGTCTTTATGAGGTTATGAAAGAAAAAGATGAAATCTATATGAAGCCAGATTTCAGTGATGAAGATGGTATCCGTGCTGCTGAACTTGAAGGTGAATTTGCAGAAATGAATGGTTGGAATGCTGAAGCTGATGCTGCTAACCTTTTATCTGGTTTAGGTATCGATCCAACTTTACACGATAAAAAAATGGCTGAATTAGAAAACAACCAAAAAATTAAAGTATTATTAGCGCAAAGTTTATTCGGTGAACCAGACGTACTATTACTGGATGAGCCTACTAACGGTCTCGATATTCCAGCAATCAGTTGGTTAGAAGATTTCTTAATTAACTTTGATAATACTGTTATCGTAGTATCGCATGACCGTCATTTCTTAAATAACGTATGTACACATATCGCTGATTTAGACTTTGGTAAAATTAAAGTTTATGTTGGTAACTATGATTTTTGGTATCAATCTAGTCAGTTAGCTCAAAAGATGGCTCAAGAACAAAACAAGAAAAAAGAAGAAAAAATGAAAGAGTTACAGGACTTTATTGCTCGTTTCTCAGCTAACGCTTCTAAATCTAAACAAGCAACAAGTCGTAAAAAACAACTTGAGAAAATTGAATTAGATGATATTCAACCATCATCAAGAAGATATCCTTTCGTTAAATTCACGCCTGAGCGTGAGATTGGTAATGACTTATTAATCGTTCAAAATCTTTCTAAAACGATTGACGGTGAAAAAGTATTAGATAACATTTCATTCACAATGAATCCAAATGATAAAGCGATTTTAATTGGAGATAGTGAAATCGCGAAAACAACATTACTTAAAATATTAGCTGGTGAAATGGAACCAGACGAAGGTTCTTATAAATGGGGTGTAACAACATCATTAAGTTACTTCCCTAAAGATAACTCAGAATTCTTTGAGGGCGTTAATATGAACCTTGTAGATTGGTTAAGACAATATGCACCGGAAGATGAGCAAACCGAAACATTTTTACGTGGCTTCTTAGGTCGTATGCTATTTAGTGGAGAAGAAGTTAAGAAAAAAGCTAGTGTACTTTCAGGTGGTGAAAAAGTTCGTTGTATGCTAAGTAAAATGATGTTATCAAGTGCAAACGTTCTTTTACTTGATGAACCAACAAACCACTTAGACTTAGAAAGTATTACTGCTGTTAATGATGGTCTTAAATCATTTAAAGGTTCTATCATCTTTACTTCTTATGACTTCGAATTTATCAACACGATTGCAAACCGTGTTATCGATTTAAATAAACAAGGCGGCGTTTCAAAAGAAATTCCATATGAAGAATACTTGCAAGAAATTGGCGTTTTAAAATAAATATAATATGTAGAATTTCTTTTCGAAAATCTCTGTGTTGAGGCCCGGCCAACTTGCACATTTTTGTAAGTTGACATTACTGTCACCTTCTATATTGGGACTTATTCCCCAACTTGTATTGTTTGTAGAAATTAGGAATCCAATTTCTCTATGTGTGGCACCGACAAGGATTGAAAAAAGCTAGCTACAAAGTCATTTTCATTCAGTCAACTACTGTCAATATAACATTGCAGGGCTAGGGAATTGATTCATGTCCGAGACTATATTCAATTTAATAGACATTAACTGGGCGTCTCGATGCTAATATTTATAGCATCGAGGTGTCCTTTTTATTTTTTAACACATCAGCACAGTGAACACCCTTTCTCTAAATTACAAATACAGTTATCACCGCATTAAAAGAGTACATTTATTTAATGTGCATATTGATTATGCTATAAGTATTTTGGATTTTATTTTTCAAAAAGTCTCATTATCATCACCTTTTAAAATACGAGCAACGCTATAACTTGAATTTTCAGGTTATTCCAAAAAATCTAAATTATCGGTTTACATTCATATTTGTCATATGTATAATGAACACATACCAATTTAATAATATTTTGATGAGGCGCATCAATCATGAGTAAAGTTTAGATTACTGTCTGCTAACAGCTAAATTTGAAAGGGTGCGATGCCGAAGCAATTATAATAGCAGTTATAATTTGTTGGACTTTTTGGTTAAGAGCTGAGAGTTTGTCATTATTTAAAAATAATGGAGTGCATCACTTGTATATAGATTAAGAGCAAGTTCGCATTCCGAACTTGCTCTTTTTTTATTATTGTGTGCCCTTCCTAACAATTAGGAGGATTATATGGTAACAAGAAGTGTGTTGAAATTTGGCGGATCATCCGTCAGTGATTTTACAAAAATAAAAAGGATCGCTGAAATGTTAAAGGAGCGAGTCAATCAAGATGAACAATTAATTGTCGTTGTAAGTGCTATGGGTAACACAACAGATCAATTAATGACGAATGTATCGACCTTGACTAAAGCACCAAAACAACAAGAACTGGCATTATTATTGACAACCGGAGAGCAACAAACTGTATCTTATTTATCAATGGTATTAAATGATATCGGTGTGAATGCCAAAGCAATGACTGGCTATCAAGCAGGTATTAAAACCATTGGCCATCATTTAAAAAGTAAAATTGCTCAAATTAATCCTCAAACATTTGAACAAGCCTTTCAAGAAAACGATATTTTAGTAGTTGCTGGATTTCAAGGCATCAATGAACATCAGGAATTAACAACTTTAGGCAGAGGCGGTTCTGATACGACCGCTGTGGCACTTGCTGTTAGTAATCAAATACCTTGTGAAATTTATACCGACGTTGATGGTGTGTATGCCACTGACCCAAGACTTTTACCAAAAGCTAAACGACTAGACATCGTCTCATATGAAGAAATGATGGAAATGAGCGCTTTAGGTGCTGGTGTACTTGAAACAAGAAGTGTTGAATTAGCTAAAAACTATAATATCCCTTTATATTTAGGAAAAACTTTATCGAACGTGAAAGGAACATGGATTATGTCAAATGAAGAAATATTAGAGAAAAAAGCAGTTACTGGTGTGGCTTTGGATAAACATATGATGCATGTAACAATTAGTTATCCCCTACCTGACAATCAGCTACTTACCCAACTATTTACGGAACTTGAAGAAGGTGCTGTAAATGTTGATATGATTTCACAAATCGTCAACTTGGATGGGCTACAACTATCCTTCACGATTAAAGATAGTGATTTTCATCAAATTTCTATGATTCTTGAAACATTAAAGAATCAATATGAAGCATTAGCTTATAAAATCAATGAGCATTATGTCAAAATTTCATTAATTGGCTCAGGCATGCGTGATATGTCAGGTGTGGCATCAAAAGCATTTTTGACATTAATTGAAAATAATATACCTTTCTACCAAACAACAACATCTGAAATAAGTATTTCATACGTCATTGATGATTTTAATGGGCAACAAGCGGTAGAAAAACTATATGACGCATTTAACATTTAATGGTAAAATGATTGTTAAAATATTCTAAAAATTGGAAATTATTATAAAATGGAGTGACAAGTTATGACAAAATTAGCAGTTGTGGGTGCAACAGGATTAGTAGGTACAAAAATGTTGGAAACATTAAATCGTAAAAATATTCCTTTCGATGAATTAGTATTATTTTCATCAGCACGTTCTGCAGGGCAAGAAGTTGAATTTCAAGGAAAACCATATACAGTTCAAGAATTAACTGATGCTCGTGCAAGTGAACATTTCGATTATGTATTAATGAGTGCTGGTGGCGGTACAAGCGAACACTTTGCCCCACTCTTTGAAAAAGCTGGTGCAATCGTTATAGACAATTCAAGTCAATGGCGTATGGCAGAAGATATTGATTTAATCGTTCCGGAAGTCAATGAACCTACATTTACAAGAGGTATCATTGCCAATCCAAACTGCTCTACGATTCAATCTGTTGTTCCATTAAAAGTATTGCAAGATGCTTATGGTTTAAAACGAGTGGCATATACAACATATCAAGCTGTATCAGGTTCAGGGATGAAAGGTAAGAAAGATTTAGCTGAAGGTGTAAATGGTAAAGCACCAGAAGCATATCCACATCCAATTTATAATAATGTGTTACCGCATATTGATGTGTTTTTAGAAAACGGATATACAAAAGAAGAACAAAAAATGATTGATGAGACGAGAAAAATTTTAAATGCGCCAGACTTAAAAGTAACAGCAACATGCGCACGTGTGCCTGTTCAAGATAGTCATAGTGTTGAAATTGATGTAACGCTTGACAAAGAAGCGACTGCAGAAGATATTAAAGCATTATTTGATCAAGATGACCGCGTTGTTTTAGTAGACAATCCAGAGAACAATGAATATCCAATGGCAATCAATTCTACTAATAAAGATGAAGTGTTTGTTGGCCGTATACGTAGAGATGATTCATTAGAAAATACTTTCCATGTATGGTGTACATCAGACAATTTATTAAAAGGTGCTGCATTAAATGCTGTACAAGTATTGGAACAAGTTATGCGTTTAAAAGGAGCGAATTAAAATGACACATTTATTTGAGGGTGTTGGCGTTGCACTTACAACCCCTTTTACAAATAACAAAGTTAATCTTGAAGCTTTGAAAGCACACGTTAATTTTTTACTAGAAAATAATACCCAAGCAATCATCGTTAATGGAACTACTGCTGAGAGCCCTACTTTAACAACAGATGAAAAAGAACTTATTCTAAAAACAGTTATTGATCTTGTAGATAAACGTGTTCCTGTCATAGCTGGAACTGGAACTAATGATACTGAAAAGTCAATCCAAGCTTCATTCCAAGCTAAAGCCTTAGGGGCTGATGCAATTATGTTAATTACGCCCTACTACAACAAAACGAATCAACGTGGTTTAGTCAAACACTTTGAAGCGATTGCAGATGCTGTGAAATTACCAGTCGTGCTGTACAATGTTCCTTCAAGAACGAACATGACAATTGAACCAGAAACTGTAGAAATATTAAGTCAACATCCTTATATAGTTGCTTTAAAAGATGCTACGAATGATTTTGAGTATTTAGAAGAAGTGAAAAAGCGAATTGATACAAATTCATTTGCATTATATAGTGGCAATGATGACAACGTCGTCGAATACTATCAACGTGGCGGTCAAGGGGTTATCTCTGTTATTGCCAATGTCATTCCTAAAGAATTTCAAGCGTTATACGATGCTCAACAAAGTGGATTAGATATTCAAGATCAATTTAAACCAATCGGCACACTGTTATCAGCCCTATCAGTTGATATTAACCCAATTCCTATTAAAGCTTTAACAAGTTATTTAGAATTTGGAAACTATGAATTACGTTTACCATTGGTTAGCCTAGAAGATACAGATACTAAAGTGCTTCGTGAAGCATATGACACATTTAAAGCGGGTGAAAATGAGTGAAAATATTACTAATTGGCTATGGTGCAATGAATCAACGCGTTGCTAGATTAGCAGAAGAAAAAGGACATGAAATCGTTGGGGTCATTGAAAATACACCGAAAGCAACAACGCCATATCAACAATATCAACATATTGCAGATGTTAAAGATGCCGATGTTGCAATAGATTTTTCAAATCCAAATCTGCTGTTCCCATTATTAGATGAAGAGTTTCATTTGCCATTAGTTGTGGCAACAACTGGCGAGAAAGAAAAACTACTTAATAAGTTAGATGAATTGAGTCAAAATATGCCTGTATTTTTCAGCGCGAACATGAGTTATGGCGTTCATGCACTGACTAAAATTTTAGCAGCTGCTGTTCCCCTACTTGATGATTTCGACATCGAATTGATTGAGGCACATCATAATAAAAAAGTAGATGCACCAAGTGGTACGTTAGAAAAATTGTATGATGTGATCGTATCTTTGAAAGAAAATGTAACACCTGTGTATGATAGACATGAATTAAATGAAAAACGCCAGCCACAAGATATTGGTATACATTCTATTCGTGGAGGTACGATTGTCGGTGAACATGAAGTTCTATTTGCTGGCACTGATGAAACGATTCAAATCACGCATCGTGCACAATCAAAAGATATTTTTGCGAATGGTGCAATACAAGCAGCAGAACGCTTAGTTAATAAACCAAACGGCTTTTATACGTTTGACAACTTATAAACATATTAAAGGAGATCGATTATTTTATGGTACAACATTTAACAGCTGATGAAATTATTCAATATATAAGTGATGCTAAAAAGTCTACACCAATAAAAGTATATTTAAATGGTAATTTTGAAGGCATCACATATCCAGAAAGTTTTAAAGTATTTGGTTCAGAACAATCTAAAGTAATCTTTTGTGAAGCGGATGATTGGAAACCTTTTTACGAAGCATATGGTAGTCAATTCGAAGATATAGAAATTGAAATGGATCGTCGCAATTCTGCTATTCCATTAAAAGACTTAACAAATACGAATGCACGAATTGAACCAGGTGCGTTTATTAGAGAACAAGCCATTATTGAAGATGGTGCTGTCGTTATGATGGGCGCAACAATTAATATTGGCGCAGTCGTTGGCGAAGGTACAATGATTGATATGAATGCTACTCTCGGTGGTCGTGCTACAACTGGTAAAAATGTACATGTAGGGGCTGGCGCAGTATTAGCAGGTGTGATTGAACCCCCTAGTGCATCACCAGTTATAATCGAGGATGATGTATTAATCGGTGCAAATGCAGTTATTTTAGAAGGTGTACGTGTTGGTAAAGGTGCTATTGTTGCAGCTGGCGCGATTGTGACACAAGATGTACCAGCTGGTGCAGTTGTTGCTGGTACACCTGCAAAAGTGATTAAGCAAGCTTCTGAAGTACAAGATACTAAAAAAGAGATTGTAGCAGCATTAAGAAAACTGAATGACTAGTGACGTCAACGTATAATAATTTCAAGGTTGAGATACGATTATGTCTCAACCTTATTGTTTGTCATTGAATAAACTTATGATCACAAATTTCGAAATACGTTACACTATTTATATAGTAATTTAACACAAAGGATTGATAATTATGAATGAATTAGAATTTGTTACGAAACATCGCCGTCATTTACATCAACATCCTGAATTAAGCTTACATGAATTTGAAACAACTGCTTATATTAAAGCGTTTTTAGATAGTTTAAATATTAAATACGATTGCCCATTGGAAACTGGCGTCATTGCATACTTAGAAGGTAATGGCTCACATACGATAGCGTATAGAGCTGATATTGATGCGTTACCTATTTTAGAGGAAAATGATGTGCCTTATCGCAGTCAATCTGATCATGTGATGCATGCTTGTGGACATGATGGTCATACAACTGCATTAATGCTTTTTGTACAACGTTGCAAAGACATGCAAGATGCAGGTCAATTACCGCAAAATGTCGTTTTCATTTTCCAACCTGCAGAAGAAACTGGTGGCGGTGCAAATCGATTAATAAAAGCCGGTGCCTTTGATAAGTATCCAATTGAAGCGGTATTTGGTATTCATGTTAACCCATTTGCTGATGAAGGCATTGCAGTGATAAGAGATGAAGAAATTACGGCCAGCGCAACAGAGTATCGCTTTTTCTTAACAGGCCTGTCAAGTCATGTTGCTGATAAAGAACAAGGTCATTCTTGTGGTGAAGCATTACAACATGTATTAACTCAAATATCACAAATTCAACAATTTCACCTTAACGGTTTGAAACGAAATATTGTTCATATTGGTCATTTTAAAGCTGGTGAAGCGATTAACACTGTACCAAGTAATGGTTATTTAGAAGGTACTATTCGTACATATGATATTGATGATTTAACAATCGTTAAAAATCAAATGCACAAGATAGCAGAAAGTGTCAAGCTTCTGTTTAATGTAGATTGTGAAGTTAAATTTGCAGAAGGTTATCCCCCTACAATCAATAGTCCGAAATTACGTACTCAAATAGAGGACGCCTTAATAAAAGCTGATTTAAATGTCTATGACAAACCAACGCCATTCTTATTTGGGGAAGATTTTAGTTTTTATGGTCAACAACTAGCTCCAGCTTACTTTGTTTTTATAGGAACACGAAATGAAGATAAAGGTTTTGTAACTGGTTTGCACACATCACATTTAAATTTTGATGAAAAAGTGTTAATAAACGTGGTTAATTTTTACGAAAATTTATTAAATAATTACAAAGAGGTGTAATACATTGACAGCAACATGGTCTGTAAATAAGAAAATATTTTTACAAAATGCAATCACAGTCAAAAACAATCAGCCATTAATGGCAGTTGTTAAAAATAATGCATATCACTATGACCTAGAATTTGCTGTAACTCAGTTTATCCATGCAGGTATAGATACATTTAGCACAACATCACTACGAGAAGCAATTCAAATTAGACAACTTGCTCCAGATGCAACAATCTTTTTAATGAATGCAGTATACGAATTTGATTTAGTCCGTGAACATCAAATACACATGACTTTGCCGTCGTTGACATATTACTATAACCATAAAAATGATTTAGCTGGTATTCATGTTCACTTAGAATTTGAAAATTTATTACATCGGTCTGGATTTAAAGATTTAAACGAAATTAAAGAAGTATTGAAGGATCACCATCAAAATCAAAATGCAAAAATGATTATTAGTGGTTTATGGACCCATTTTGGATATGCTGATGAATTCGATGTGTCAGATTATAATGTTGAACGTTCACAATGGATGGAAATTGTTGAATCACTTTTATCTGAAGGTTATCAGTTCGACCTAATCCATGCACAAAATAGTGCGAGTTTTTATCGGGAAGGACAAATATTACTACCCCACCATACACATGCGCGTGTAGGTATTGCGTTATACGGTTCAAGACCATATAGTTCACTGAATCAACATGATATTGTTCAGTCATTGACAGTAAAAGCACATGTTATTCAAGTGCGCGAAGTGCAAGCTGGTGATTATTGCGGTTATAGCTTTGCCTTTGAAGTGACTAAAAACAATACAAAATTAGCTGTAGTTGATATCGGTTATGGCGATGGAATTTTAAGAACACGTGCTAAACATGAAGCACTTATCAATGGTAAACGCTACCCGATACGTGCATTAATGATGAGCCATATGTTTGTTGAAGTAGATGGCAATGTACATGCACAAGATGAAGTTATTCTTTATAATAATGATATCCGCATCGATGAATATACCTTTAAAGGTGTTGGTGCAAATTCTGAACAATTAAGTGCTATGAATCATGATTCTTTAAAAAAGGAGTACATTTCAAATGACTGTTAAATATAATCAAAATGGCGAATTAACAATGGATGGTATTAGTTTAAAAACGATTGCGCAAAGCTTTGGTACACCTACCATTGTTTATGATGAACTACAAATTAGAGAACAGATGCGCCGTTACCATCGCGCATTTAAAGATAGTGGATTAAAATACAATATTTCATACGCTTCAAAGGCATTTACTTGCATTCAAATGGTCAAACTTGTAGCTGAGGAAGATTTACAGTTAGATGTTGTTTCTGAAGGTGAATTATATACAGCTTTAGAAGCAGGTTTTGAACCGAGTCGCATCCATTTCCATGGTAACAATAAAACGAAACATGAAATTAGGTATGCTTTAGAAAATAATATCGGTTATTTTGTTATAGATTCATTAGAAGAAATTGAATTAATAGACCGCTATACTAATGATACGGTTCAAGTTGTATTACGAGTTAATCCAGGTGTTGAAGCACATACACACGAATTTATTCAAACTGGGCAAGAAGATAGTAAGTTTGGATTATCAATTCAATATGGCTTAGCTAAAAAAGCAATTGACAAAGTCCAACAATCTAAACACTTAAAATTAAAAGGTGTACATTGTCATATTGGTTCACAGATTGAAGGTACAGAAGCATTTATTGAAACTGCTAAAATTGTTTTACGTTGGCTTAAAGAGCAAGGCATTCAAGTTGAATTATTAAACCTTGGTGGTGGCTTTGGTATTAAATATGTTGAAGGTGACGAAAGTTTCCCTATCGAAAGTGGTATTAAAGATATTACAGACGCAATAAAATCCGAAATTAAAGTTCTAGGTATAGATGCACCAGAAATAGGTATTGAACCGGGACGATCAATTGTAGGTGAAGCTGGCGTTACTTTATATGAAGTTGGAACCATTAAAGAAATTCCAGAGATTAATAAATATGTTTCAATCGATGGCGGTATGAGTGATCATATCAGAACTGCACTTTATGACGCAAAGTATCAAGCATTGCTTGTTAATAGAAATGAAGAAGCAGATGACAGTGTAACTATAGCTGGAAAATTATGTGAGTCTGGTGATATCATTATTAAAGACGCTAAATTACCTTCATCAGTCAAACGTGGAGACTATCTTGCTATATTATCAACTGGTGCATATCATTACTCTATGGCATCCAATTACAATCAAATGCAAAAGCCTTCTGCGTTTTTCTTAAAAGATGGCAAAGCACGTGAAGTTATAAAGCGACAATCGTTAAGACAACTCATTATTAATGATACAAAATAAAAATAAACAAAGTAATCCCCGAGTCACAGAAAATTATACTGTGACTCGGGGAATTTTTATGCATTATAGATGACTGTAGAAAACCTGCTTGGACATATACTCTAAAAAAGGAAGAACAGCACATTTTTAGCTAGAAAGTATTTATTTCTTTTTGTCATTAATCCTTTATATTTAGTTAGCCCTATTCAACTAATTTAAAGCATCATATACATACCACACTTTAAACAAGCATCATGAAATTAGATTTTATGCTTTACTTGCTTTTTCAAATAATATAAAACGATAAGAATTAACAACAAATATAATGTATAAAACAGAATTTCATCAAATCCAAAATCTTTACTTGTAATTAATACATCAATATCTTCTAATTCCATCATCTCTGCTTTAATATAATTATTAAACTTTGGCAAAGTCATTAAATGTACATTGTAAATATAGTAATAAAAGTCGATAAATATGATGTTAAAAAATATGTATGTTTTATCAATATTAGTTTTGAAAAATAATATCCCAGAAATCATTATCGGAATCACTAATACAATCATCATTGCTGCTAAAATATTAATATTTAATCCAATTGCAGATAATACACCGAAAACTAATAAATTAGCAACTAAACTAAGGATAAGATATTTCATAAAATCACCTCGTCGTTGTACACCATAATTATATTATATAAATATTTTTTTCTATTGCAAACAATGTTGGTGATATAAAAAAAGAGTTCTCAATTTGGCTGAGAAACTCATCGCGTTAAGTATTTGTAATAAGCATATAAAAACACCTTACATCTTGGTAAGGTGTTAGTTAAAATCAATGATTCAAATCTAAGAATTATAGTTTAACAACGTTTGCAGCTTGTGGACCGCGGTCGCCTTCAACTACTTCAAACTCAACAGCTTGACCTTCTTCTAATGATTTGTAACCATCTTGGTTAATTGCTGAAAAATGTACGAATACGTCATTTTCTCCTTCAACTTCGATAAAGCCGAATCCTTTTTCAGCGTTAAACCATTTAACTGTACCTTGTTTCATAATCTGAAACCTCCAAGACTAAAATTCATTCAATATGCTTATTCGCATATTACAAAAAATACATGCAAATTTCACTCAAATATTCTTTGCAATATGGAATAATCATCTGCTTAACTTGTATTATAGTGCAGTTATTACCAAATTGCAATACAATAATAAAAAATATTCATTTAATCAATTATTGGTAGTTTATAATATACTTCATTATTTTGTAAAACAATGAAACTATAAAATATTTGTAAATCCTCTTCACAATCTTCGCAATAGTTCATGTCACAATTATTATAAAATGCATAAATATTATATTTGCCTGTGACATAATTATCGAACTGAACTTTACATTGATTAATCAATTGTTGATAGTGCTTAAACATGTCATCAAAATCTTGATATTGATATTTTTCAACAATGTTTTCTGGCCAGTCACTGAATAACCACCATCCCTCATAATCGGCTCTAATTTTGGTAACTGTCCACATTATTAAAGACCCCTTCCATACTTCAAAAACTCTATACTTATTTTTATACCTTTATCCTCTGAAAATCAAGTTTGACGACTTGAAACAAACAAAGTAGTAACTATAGTAATTATTAGTTTTTTTAAGTAAAACTACGTATAATAACATTATGAGGTGGTAAAAATGAGACATATACATTTACAAGTATTCGGACGCGTTCAAGGCGTCGGATTTAGATATTTTACACAACGCATTGCAATGAACTATAACATTGTCGGTACTGTTCAAAATGTAGATGACTATGTAGAGATATATGCACAAGGGGATGACGCAGATATAGAGAGATTTATTCAAGGTGTAATTGAAGGTGCCTCACCAGCATCAAATGTAACAAGCCATCAACTTGAAGAGTTAGAACTAAATCAAAAATTATCGGATTTTCGATCAATATAAAATGCTAAATAAAGGAAGATGACAGTGAGATATAATATTTCTCATATATTTGGGGTGTTAGTGGGAATTCCTGTAGCGTTTTTAACAAGCATATTTGGGATGATTGCACTTGATGTATCTTTTTTAATTGATATGTCTATTGGTATTGTTGGCTTTTTAATGACATACCTACCGATACAAAAACTCACTTCACGCAAATATTTAAACGAAATTGGTTTGACTAGAAAAGACTATCGCTATATTCGAAATCAGTTAAATCATACACACCAAAAACTTAGAGGTATTTTAAAAACGTATGTCAATATAAGATCAATTAAAGATTTTAGGCAGATTAATGATATATACCAAATTTCACGTTCTATTTATACGACAGTTAGACAGAGACCTGCATCATTTTATAAAGTTGAAGGCTTTTTTTATTCTCATATTGATAATGCTTTAAATTTGGTTGATGCATATACACGTCTAGCAAAAATGCCCAAAAAATCAATTAATGAACAGCAAAAGTTAGAACAAACACGAATTACTTTGGATGAGGTCAAACGAACATTAATCGCTGATTTAAAGCGTCTCAACGAAGATGATTATGAACGTTTAGATATTGAAATGGAATTAAATAAGTTACATCAAAAACATCATCAAGATTGATGTAAAATAGCAACTATTGGAGAGATGATTGATGACTGAAAATAAAAGTTTCAAAGAAAGCCATCCACTAGATGATTTTATAAGCGATAAAGAATTATCGAATACTACTATTCAAAAAGAAAAGTTAACAATTGAACAACAAAAACAGGTAGACACAATCAGTAAACAAATTAACCCTTTAGACAATGAAGGTTTATTAGCGTTTGGTTCTGATTTACAGAAACAAATGTCTCAATTTTCACATCAAATGTTGGATGAAGTACAAAGTAAAGATGTTGGTCCTATTGGAGATACTTTGTCAGATCTAATGTCAAAACTAAAGTCAGTTAATCCAAATGAGTTAAATACTGATAAACCATCTATGTTAAAAAGAATTTTTAGCAGAGCAAAGTCGTCTATCAATGAAATCTTTTCAAGAATGCAATCAGTTAGTGCTCAAGTCGATCGCATAACGATTCAACTGCAGAAACATCAAACACATTTAACAAGAGATATTGAATTATTAGATACGCTATATGATAAAAACAAACAATACTTTGATGACTTATCATTGCATATCATTGCTGCACAGCAAAAAAAGTTGCAATTAGAAAATAAAAAGCTACCACAATTGCAACAGCAAGCGCAGCAATCCACTAATCAAATGGATATTCAACAAGTTGCAGATATGCAGCAATTTATAGATAGACTAGATAAACGCATATATGACTTACAGCTTTCAAGACAAATAGCTTTGCAAACTGCGCCACAAATTCGTATGATTCAAAATGTTAATCAAGCACTTGCCGAGAAGATACAAAGTTCAATTTTGACAAGTATTCCACTATGGAAAAATCAAATGGCCATTGCGCTTACATTAATGAGACAGCGTAATGCAGTTGCTGCACAACGAGCTGTCACTGATACAACTAATGATTTATTAACAGCAAATGCTGAAATGTTGAAACAAAATGCGATTGAAACTGCAACAGAAAATGAGCGTGGCATTGTTGATCTTGATACATTGAAACGTACACAGCGTAACATTATTGAGACAATTGAAGAAACATTAATTATTCAACAACACGGTCGCGAAGAACGACAATTAGCTGAAAAAGAATTACAACAATTAGAACAAGATTTAAAGTCACATTTAGTGAACATCAAAGGACCGAATAAACAATCATAAATTACGAATTAGATATAACAAAAAGGAAGCATCCTACGATTAAATTGGAGATGCTTCCTTTTATATTATTCGTTATTCCTGTTGATATTTAATTGGATCTTGTTTTACAAATATGCCGACTAGATAGCCTAATATCGTTGCAATAATTGCTACTGGGAACCACTCTAAAGAATACGCTCTTAGAGGCAATGATTCTATAAAGTTAATTTTCAGCCAACCTAACTTACTAATAACACTGAAAATCGACAATATAAATACGATAATAACTGGAATTTGTTGTGAAATGCGTTTTGTCGGTATGAATTTGGCAATTAAAATTAATAATACAACAGTTATTGCTACTGGGTATACAATGCTTAATACCGGAATTGACATTGAGATAACAGCATTTAAACCTTGGTTAGCAATAATAAAACTCATTAAAATGAAAACTAATACAAATGCTTTGTATGATACTTTAGGTACGATTCTATGGAAATATTCAGAAACTGCAACAATAAGCCCGCATGCTGTAGTTAGACATGCCAGCGCCACAATGATGCCCAATAAATATTTTCCGAATGAACCAAATCCTGTTGAAGCCATTGTCGTTAATAAATATGTCCCAATGTTTCGATCTTTGGATTTCAATTGATCTAACGTCATGTCACTTACTGGCATATGATTACCAATATAACCTAATGAAATATATATGAAAATTAAAGCTACGGCTGCAATTAAACCAGCAGTCAAAGTTTGTTTGAATATTTGATTTGTTTTAGTAATGCCTGTTAGTTTTACTGCATTAACAACAATCATTGAAAAAGCAATTGCTGCAATGGCATCCATTGTTAAATAGCCTTGTGTAAAGCCTTCAGCAAAACTTGAAAAATTAGAATGATATAGTGCTTCATTGCCCTTTCCAGCACTATTACCGCTAAAGTCTAAGTATCCTTTAATAATCATCGCTAAAATAGTAATCAATAATAATGGTGTTAATAATGAACCAATACGATCGATTAACTTAGATGGATTTAAACAAATATACAAAACGACTATGAAGTAGATAATCGTAAATATAAATAAAGCGATACTACTATTGTTATGTATAATTGGTGTAATTGTCATTTCAAAAGATGTAGATGCAGTTCTAGGTATTGCGAAAAGTGGACCAATAGTCAAATAAATGATGATTAAGAACAATATTGAAAATTTAGGTGAAATTTTATTTAATGCGCCAATATATCCTTCTTTATCAAGTGCACCTACAATCACACCTAATAATGGTAAACCAATCCCAGTTAGAACAAACGCTAAAATGGCGGGCCAGAAAAATTGACCACTATCCAATCCGAGATTAGGAGGAAAAATTAGATTGCCTGCGCCAAAAAACATAGCGAAGAGCGTAAACCCAATGACCCATGTATTTTTATTCATAGAGTTACTCCTTTTTTTAAAACACGAAATAATTTACAAGTAAATATTTTAGCACAAAAAATAATAAAGAGTCTATATGAAATATGTTGTACATAGCAGAAACAAAACACATGTGTTGTTTAAATCAAATTATGCCAGAAAATAAAATTCTTCAAATTCACTTTTTAAATAGTAACTGATGACTTTTATTCACAATTTCATATAAACTCATATTTTAAACTTATTTATAAAGATTTAAGTAGTAATTTTTTTAATAATGGAGAGAGATGTCCAGGTAAATGCGCAACACCTTCAACGAAAATAGCATATTGACCATAAATATTATGAATTGTTTGTTCAACATCTTCAGTTATTGGATCTTGACTCAAAAATACATTAAATACTTCAATACCAAATTTACGTGACATTTCTACAGCTTCATACGTATCAATAATACCATCTTGACTATAATTAAATGCAGACGGTTCGCCGTCTGAAAATACGATTAAAAATCGTTGATGTTGATTTCGACGCATTAATCGTTCACTTGCAACTCTAATAGCAACACCATCACGATTATCATCTTGAGGTTCAAGTGCCATAATACGTGGGCCATCTTTTTCAAAGGTTGAGTAATCATAGTTAATAATTTCATTAATGATATTTGGTTGTGCATGATCGTCTGAATCAAAGGCATCCTCACTGAATGATAAAATTTCATGTTTAATGTTCAATGCTTTTAACGTCTCGTGGAATAACACTACACCTTTCTTCGTTTCAGCCATTTTATCATGCATACTTGCTGACGCATCAATTAACAATGTAAACGTCGCATCAAATGATTTACTTAAATCTTGTTTTTTGTAAAACAATTTATATTGATCGTCGATAAACCAATTAATTAAATCCTTTTGTAATCGTCCTTTTGTTAAATTAAAACGTGCATCTCGTTGTTCTCGTTCAATCGTTTTCTTTATAATTTGAATTAAGTCTTTGATTTCATATTGTACGTCTTGTTTCGATTCTTGATATTCTAAAACATATTGTGGCTCAATTTCAGGAATTTGCCATTTTATTTCTACATTTTTGTTCACACCATCAAGTTGAAATGCTTGGCTTTGACCAACAGCATCGCCTTCTTCACGATTTAGCGTATCGTTTGAACCTTTGCCCTTTTTGGTCATCATATCAGTCATATCATCTGTAGCATCGCCTTCACGTGCTTCATCATTACCCAATGTTTCACTATTTTGTCCTTCGTGAAGTTCCATTTCTAAATAGGCGCCACCTTTTGACTCACTATCTGCAGATTTAGAGTCAGCTTTTTCACTTTCGTTATCATCATCTTCTGAAGTATCATCTTGCCCATCGACTTGACTTGCATCAGTTCTCTTTAAATCATCAAACTCTGGACTAGCTAATGTATTATATAGTGTTTTAGGTAAGTAATAATATTCGTTTAGCATATCTTCTTTTAAAATATCATCTACTTGATACATAATTCTTTGAGCCAGATACATATTATCTTCAGAATTTTGATTTTGGAAAAAATTAGGTAAATATAAGAACATATTAACTACAATATCATCTAAATCTGAATGTATAGATGGTATATCAAAGAAATCTTGGCTTAAAAATGCATGTTCTAAATACAAAAATAATAAATCTGTATATTGTGTTTTAGTACGATACACTTTAATTTGAGATTCCGTATATGATATACGTGTATCTAGGCGAAGATCAATTAATTTAGCAGTACTTGGGCGCTCAACTTTAATAGAATTTAATACGCGCATATCTTCTAATAATTTAAAAAGTTGTTGATAAAATTTAGGGTGTTTAAAAGTTTTATCTTGTACTACTTCATTTACAATTTGTACATCCATCATATGATAACCGTAAGCAGCTAACATAACATCTGTTTTTAAACCAGCCATTTCGATATGGCTTGGTCGATGTGACCAAAACCAACTCGTAATCAAAACATTTTGAACAGGATTATAGTAAGGGAATTTTTGGATTTTAACTTGTGTTTGTTCATTTTTTAATAAGAGTCGAGCTAAGTCTTGCAACATCATTACTTGCTTGGCATCTAACTGTTCGTCGTTAAATTTTATGAAACGATCACTCATGTCTTATCCCTCTTTAAAAGTTTAGTTCTACAGCATTATATATTGCTTGTTGTTCACGTTCATCTTCCAATTTATCAATAATTGTACGTTTAATTGCACGTTCAACTGGCATTACAGTGATTAAATCACACAAGTCTAATAATGCACGGATACTAGCGGCTTCTTCAGAAATTTGTCCCTGCTTAGACATAGTACGTAAATCTTCGTTAAACTTAATAATTTGTTCGATTTGTTTATCATCTTGTAATAAACTTTGCTCTTTAATCACATTTTTTAAAATGTCCCCGTCAATATAATCAACGTGAATAACAACAAAGCGATTTTTTAGTGCTTCATTCATTGGCAAAGTACCAACATAACCTTCATTTATTGCTGCTATAACGTTAAATCCTGGTACAGCTTTGATTACTTCACCAGTGTATGGATTCGTAATTTGACGACGATAATCTAAGACCCCATTTAATACAGGCAATGTTTCAGGTTTAGCCATATTTATTTCATCAATATATAAAATATGCCCCTCTTTCATAGCTTTAATAACTGGACCATCTACAAAGACAATTTCTTGTTGACCTTCCGCATTTGTTTTAATTGTTTTAAAGCCTAATAAGCTTTCTGTATCTAAATCAACAGAACAATTGACTTGATGCATGGGTGTATCAACAACTTCACTTAATGTTTCTGCCAACTTTGTTTTCCCTGAACCTGTTGGACCTTTAAGTAAAATATTTTTATTTAAATCAAATAATGCCTTCGCATCATTGAAAACTGTTGAATCTGAATTCTTATAATGTTTTAGTGCCATTTTAAAACGTTCTCCTTTAAATAAATTAAAAAACTAAGACATGGAATAAGTTCTCCAAATGCCTTAGTTTACTATTCTATTCTGATATAAAACGCAATGCTTAGTATGCGAATTGTTTATATTTTACCAAATTTACTAATTGAAAATCTCATATTAGGCTTCATTTCAATAATTATGCGTTTAAACTTCTTTGAAATATGTTTTATAGTAACCGCCAACTAATCCAGAATTATCTATTATTTGATAATATTCTTCAGTTTCGTTGATAACATCATATTGTTTGCCAACCGTTAACATGTCAGAAACTGTAAATTTCTTTGCATCTGTATTAATGACTTCTACTTTCTTGATTGGTGTACGTTCTTTCCAAGTTTCATGTAACATAAATTTTGTCCTCACTATCGTAAAAAAATTATTTTTGTAAAGTGAATATAAACGATAATCCACTGTTTTCAGTAATTCTAATTGATTCAATATCATCTTGCTCAAGCGTTTGATATGGTATTTCCACTTCATCTAAGCGCGATTTCGCTTGATTAAAGAAATCTGCATCTTTCGTTTCAAACTCAACTTGATCGACTGCGCCATATTCCGGCATTGTCATTTCGGTTTCTACAGGCATTAAATGTATTTCGCCACCTAGACCACCCGTTCCAATTTTGAATACTTGGACATGATAGTCAGCATTGTCGAAGGGTTGGTATTCTGCAAATACTTCAAGTCCGAATATATTTGTTAAAATTTGACCTGTAATATCTACATGATTCACTTTAAGAATCACTGGTCCTAAACCTTGCACTTGATGTAACGGATTGACCGCACTCTCAAAAGAAGGCATACCTAAACCAACGCCATAATTATTCTCGTTTGAATATATTGAGAAAATATGACCATTGTTATCTTCGAGACTGAAATATTTATTGCCATTTAATTCTTTAACTGTTGTAAATGGAATATCCTTATTCGATAATATTTCCACATACTCCTCTAAACCTGAGTCGGTTGGTGTACGTAATCCAATACCCACAAAGTGAGATTCTTCTAATTGCTCACTTGGAACTTGTATAAATTGAAGTCTTGTTCCTGGGCTTATATCTGCATCGCCGAAACGAATTGAGTTTTCAAGAAGTTCTTCATAATTTAATCCTAATATGTCAACCATGAAATGTTTTGTCTGTTCTATATTTGTTGTACCTAATGTTATACTTCTAAGTCCACACATTATAGCCACCTCTATCTTTATCTTTACTATTATATTATAACTTATTTTAATCATAAATTATAGAATATCGGTCAGTTGATTTTGATTATAGATTAATATGTGAAAAATGTATTTCTTTAAAAGAACTATTTCATTTAAATAGGTAACATAATATTGTTATGGTTGCTATTGAGTCTGTCATTAATGAGTATCTGTATCTAGCAATTGAATATTTCGTTTTTTGTAGTACATAAAAAACATATATATGTCGTGTTCATAAAGTGAATTTACATCTTGTTCAGATGATTTTAAATTAACTAAAGGCGCTTATAGAATTCATAAATTTCATCGCTTGTTATTATCTAAAATGATTTCATTAGCATATTGTAACACGCTATTCTACCTATATTTCTATTGTGAGTCTATTTCAATAGAAATGATATATTTTTTAAGTAGTCAAATTTAAACTCACATTTTAATACGAAGCATTATAAAAATAAAGTACAGCAGTAAGATATTTCGACTAGAAAATAATCTTACTGCTGTTTGTTATTGATTTGATTACGTTTTTAGGAATAGTAAACTATATTGTGTTGTGGATTAAGATTCTAATAATAAGTCTTCTGGGTTTTCAATTAATTCTTTAATTGTTTTTAAGAATCCAACTGCTTCTTTACCGTCAATAATTCTATGATCATAGCTTAATGCAATATACATCATTGGACGATTTTCGATTGTATCTTGATCAATCGCAATTGGTCTTGTAATAATTGAATGCATGCCTAAGATTGCAGCTTGATTACCATTGATAATTGGCGTACTCATCATTGATCCAAAAATACCGCCATTTGTAATCGTAAATGAACCATTAACCATATCATCTAAGCCAAGTTTTTTCTCTCGTGCTTTAACTGCTAAATTAGCAATTTCTGCTTCGATTTCTGCAAAATTCTTTTTATCACAATCTCTTACAAATGGTACTAATAATCCATCATCTGTAGAAACAGCTACACCAATATCATAATATTGTTTCGTAATCATGTCGTCGCCATCGATTTCTGCATTAACTTCTGGATACTTTTTCAAAGCTGCTACAGAAGCTTTAGTAAAGAATGACATAAATCCTAATTTAGTACCATCATGATCTTTCATAAATTGTTCTTTCTTACGTTTACGCAATTCCATAACATTTGTCATGTCAACTTCGTTAAATGTTGTTAACATAGCTGTATTATTAGATACCTCTAATAATTTTTTGGCAGCTGTTTTCTTTCTGCGTGACATTTTTTCACGAATCACTGGTTTTGTAGGATATTGATTGTATTTTTTTTCTTCTTTTGCAGATGCTTGTTGTGTTGTTTGTGTTGATGCCGGTGCCTGTTGTTTCTTATCAATATCTTCTTTACGAACCACATCATTTGTTTTCGGACTTACTTCAGCAAGATTCACACCATTTTCACGAGCATATCGACGCGCAGAAGGCGTAGCATTAATACGTTGCTGATTGTCATCATTTTCAGCTTTATCTACCGAATTATTTGTTGTTTCTTCTTTTTTATTATTTGTTTCTTCATTTTGTTGTGGAGTATTGTCGTTACTATTTTCTTTAGAAGCATTGCCACTACCTTCGCCGATGATAGCAATTGCTTGTCCAACTTCTACAGTGTCGCCTTCACTTGCAAGTTGTTCAGATAATACACCTGCTTCTTCAGATACAACTTCGACATTAACTTTATCAGTTTCTAATTCAAGAATAGCTTCACCTTTTTCTACGCTATCCCCTACGTTTTTCAACCATTCTGCAATGGTACCTTCTGTAATAGATTCTGCTAATTCTGGAACTTTAACCTCTGGCATGACTTATTTCCCCCTAGTTATTTTTTAATGCATTTTCTATAATTTTATTTTGAACAAGTTTATGAATTTCTCCATCGCCTTCAGCTGGAGCAGCCCTTTGAATTCTGCCATGATAACTTAAATCATATTTATCTGCAACTAGCACTTTAACATATGGATAGACATATAACCATGCACCTTGATTTTTAGGTTCTTCTTGTACCCATGACACTTCTTCAAGGTTTGGCAATTGTGCTAGTAATGCTTCAATCTCTTCCTCTGGGAATGGATACAATCTTTCAATCGCAACGAGTAACACTGATTCGTCTGGATTTTTAGCTAATGCTTCTTTTAAATCAATGAACATTTTACCAGTTGCTAAAATAACTTTTGTAACCTTATCCGCTTGATATGATTCTGTCAAAATTGGCTCAAATCCACCAGAAGTAAACTCATCAATTGGTTTGGCAACTGTTTTATTTCTCAATAAGCTTTTTGGTGACATAACAACCAATGGTCGCATTTGTTCAGAATCTAAACTAGCTGCTTGTGCACGCAATAAGTGGAAATAATTACTTGAACTAGATAAGTTGACAACTGTGCAATTATTTTCAGCAGCTAATTGTAAAAATCGCTCTAATCTTGCTGATGAATGTTCAGGTCCTTGACCCTCATATGCATGAGGTAAGAATAATGTTAATCCTGAACGTTCTCCCCATTTTGAGCGAGAACTGAATAAGAAGTTGTCAAAAATCATTTGTGACATATTTGCAAAATCACCATATTGCGCTTCCCAAATATTGAAGCTTTTTTTGTTTTCCACATTATAGCCGTATTCAAAACCAACTACTGCTGCTTCTGAAAGCGGAGAATTGTGTATATCAAATGTCGCTTTTTGATCAGGAACATGATGTAAAGGTGTATATGTTTCACCTGTTTGCTCATCATGTAACACGGCATGCCTATGACTGAATGTACCACGTTCACTATCTTGACCAGTTAAGCGAATCGGTGTACCATCTTGTAAAATTGTCGCAAATGCAAGTTGTTCTGCTTGTGCCCAATCAACTAAACCATCTTCTTTATTAAACGGCTCATGACGCTTCTCAAGAACTTTGTTTAACTTTTTCAAAATGTTAAAGCCATCCGGATATGTTAACAATGCATCATTTATTTCTTTCAAATGATCAAACGTAAATGATTGTTCGTCTGCTTGTAACGGTAATGCAAGTTCTGCAGGTTTTTCCATATCTGGATTATCCATTTTATCAGCTTTATTAATTTTATCATGTGCTTGTCTTAGTTCCTTTTGGACTTGTTCTATAAATGAATGCATTTCATCTTCTGAAATGACACCTTCATTAACAAGCTTTTTACCAAACACATATTCAACAGAGTCATGTTTGCGAATATTCTGATAAGGAACTGGATTAGTAATTGATGGTTCATCCATTTCGTTATGACCGAAACGACGATAACCTACTAAATCAATAACGACGTCTTTATGAAACTCTTTTCTAAATTCCATTGCAATATCAATTGCTTCAATAGTAGCTTCAACGTCATCAGCATTGACATGGAATATTGGCACATCATAACCTTTGGCCACATCTGTAGAATAAGTTGTTGAACGTGCATCAATTGGTTCTGTAGTAAATCCAATTCTATTGTTAGTAATAATATGCAATGAACCACCCGTAGAATAGCCTTTCAAGTTTCCTAAGTTCATTGTTTCGAAGTTAATTCCTTGACCAGGATAAGCAGCATCGCCATGTATAATAATTGGCATTGCTTTATGATGATCAGTCGTCGGAGCCCCAGCACGTTGTGTATCATCTTGTGCTGCTCTCGTACGCCCCTCAACAACAGGTGCAACAATTTCCAAGTGACTTGGATTGTTAGCCAGTGCAATACGCTGCATTGTACCGTATGAATCAGTAGTTTTAATGCCACCAAGGTGATATTTCACATCACCAGTCCATCCAGCAGTTAACTGCAAGCTACCATCTTCAGGTAAGAATTTCATTGGATCTGTATGCATAAATTCTGAAATCATCATTTCGTACGGTTTTTCTAAGACATGCGTTAAAACGTTTAAACGTCCACGGTGAGCCATGCCTATTTGTATATTTTTAATACCTTCTTTCGCAGCAATCGTAATAGTACGTTGTAACATCGGTACAAGTGCGTCTACCCCTTCAATTGAAAAACGCTTTGCACCAACGAAGTTTTTATGAAGATATTTTTCAAACCCTTCAACATACGCTAATTGTTTGAATAGTGCCCTTTTTTCGTTATTATTTAACGTTACTTTATATGGCGTTTCAATTCTTCTTTTTAACCAACCACGTTCGGTATTGTTATTAATATGTGTATACTCAAATGCAATTGGTCCTTTGTAACGTTTTTCCATTCTTAAAATTGCTTCATAAGCATTATCATAAATGTCGGCAAAGTGATCTGAAACAATTCCTGCTGATATACCTTCCAAAGTCTGTTGATCTAAATCAAAGTCTTCAATCTCTAATTTAGGTACATGTTTCCTTTTTGGAGGATTTACAGGATAAATATCGGCTTTAAGATGCCCGTATTGGCGAATATTATCAATTAAACGCATGACACGCTTAATTGTGCCGTCGCTATTTTGACTACTTGTACTTTTTAAAGCTGGTACAATTGAGTCATCATTCTTAATTGTGCTGAATAAGACTTGTAAATCTTCTGGTACAGACGATGGATCTTGTAAAAAGTCATCATATAGATCTAACATTAGACCTAAATTCGCACCGAAGTTTACAGGAGCCTCTGAAACTTCTTTTCTTTCGTTAGTCATTTTACACCCTCCACAAAAATGTTGAAACGCTTACAATGTAATAATATCACTATTTAGTTATTTGTTAAAGTAGATTTACCTATTTATCTGCTAAAAAGAAGAATCAACAAAAGCGTTGATTCTTCTAGGTTTATAGATGTATTTTATTGTAAATTTTGCGAGTACAACAGAAATGATTAAGAACCACTGTTTATTTGTTTTATAGTTGTTCTTATACATTAGTCACAGCTAATGTGTACTTAAAAAATTGATCCTATGACTTTGATTGATGTCTCAGACATGATTAAAATATGATTTTAAACGTTGTTCCTTTGTTAATTTCACTTTTAATTTTAATCGATCCACCGTTTAATTGAATGATTTTTTGCGCAATAGATAATCCGAGTCCATTACCGCCTTGACTTCTTGAACGAGATTTATCCACTCGATAAAAGCGATCAAAAATGAAATCTTGATCTTCCTCTGGAATACCAATTCCATGATCTGTAATTTCAATTATTTTTTGCTTATTTTTTAACCTTGTCTTAACTTTAATTTTCTTATTCTTCACATCATATTTAATTGCATTATCAATAAAGATTAAAAATAATTGTTCGAATTGATGAGGTTTCATTTTAATTTCTAGATTTTTAGATGTCAGATCCGTATCAAATTGATAATCAGGATGCAATTGTTTTAATGAGTGTATTCGCGAGCGAATTTCATCATTAATATGCACGGTCTGCGCTTCAGAAGAAATGTCATTTACATCTCCTTTAGTCAATTCAAGTAATTCTTCGACTAATTTTATGATACGATTCATTTCTTCAATAGAAATATTTAACGATTCTTCTAATACTGCTGGGTCTTTTTTTCCCCATCGCTGAATCAAATTTAAATGACCTTGAATAATTTGTAATGGTGTTCGTAATTCATGTGACGCATCTTCAACAAATTGTCTTTGTTGATTAAATGATTCTTCAATTTGGCTCATCATCTCATTAAACGTATTTGCTAAATTATCTATTTCTTCATAATTTGTATTTAATTGCAATTTATTTTGAAAACCATCTCGTCGAATCTCAATCATTTTATTTGATAAACTGACAAGCGGTTTAGTTATTTGAGTTGAAAATACATAACTGATTGTGGCAGTTATAATTGTTGCAATCACTCCAAATGCGAGCGCAATGATATACAATGATTTTACGATGTTATCATAATTTTCTAGTGAATGAATTAACAAGCTATACCCTTTGAAATCTTGCGTTGTGATTGGTTCTTTAATAATTAAATATTCAATGCCTTTATAGCGTTTTTTTATTACGCGGTCAAAATACCGGTGTTCATATCCAGGTTCAACTCTCACTGTGTTATCATTCGATGTCTCAAATAATTTATTATTATGCTCATCATAAATAATAATCTCTTGAAAATTACCTAAAGATGCATTCAAGTCTAATGCAGATATATCTTTAACAGGCTTAGAATGAAATAAATTATTAATATCGCTTGAGCTTCGTTCTGCATCATCAAGCTCACTATTATGCAGTGTATCTTTCAAGAAAAAAATAATAATTAAACAAAACAAAAATATCGTGACAAACGTAATCATCGTGGTAACAATAATCCAGTTATTGCGCAATTTACGTTTTGTCATCGTATTACATACCCAACGCCACGAACTGTTTCAATCATTTTGTCACGATCGTATGGTTTTAACTTGTTTCGTAAATATCTTATATAAACATCTACGACATTTGTTTCTACTTCACTATTATAACCCCATACATGATTTAAAATTTGTTCCCGTTGCATAACATGGTTTTTATTTTCAGCTAGAAGATATAGTAAATCATACTCTGTTTTTGTTAATTCAATTTCTGCGCCATTTACCGTCACTTTAAAAGCATTCTTATCAATTGTAATACCGTTGACATCGATAATATCCTTTTGTGGCTGACGACGTAAAATTGCACGAATTCTTGCTAAAAGTTCTTCAATATCAAATGGCTTAACTATATAATCGTCTGCACCGTAATCAAGCCCAGCAACTTTGTCATACGTATCACTTTTCGCTGTAATTATAATGATAGGTGTAGATTGTTGTTGTCTAATTTTGCGACAAATTTCTAAGCCATTAATTGACGGCAACATTAAATCTAATATGATTAAATCATAGTAATGGCTAAGCGCTTTATCTAAACCGTCTTGTCCATCATACTCTGTGTCCACATTGTAATTTTCATGTGTGAGTTCCAATTCAAGAAATCTTGCTAAGTTTTGTTCATCTTCTACTATTAAAATTTGCGTCATTTGTACACCTCATATTACGACTTTTTCTAATAAGGTAATATATTTTAAATTTTGTATTTTTCTATACAATAGTTGCTTTTTAAATTAGTTTGTTTACGTTTAAATTTTATCACAAATCAATAACCATGTTTTAAATTTTTCAAGCTACAATCATTAATTATTTATTAACTCAAATATTTAATAATCAGTTAATGGCATTCTGTTAATTCTGATTGCAGTACTTAAATATAGAATACTGTAACACAAGGCCTTACCGCAATATTAATTGTTGTCATATACTGACTTTTCACTATTGTAAAATGAATAGTTATTATCTTTATTTTCACAAAATGACCGTAGTTTAAACATTTTCACACATCATTTCAATGTGCGATTTTGAACTTGGAAGTAACATTTCATAATGTATAAATTTAAAAGGAGTATGTAAACAATATAATTTTTAAACCTCATAACTTTTAAATATTCTAATTCTAATGAGAAATACAAATTTTTTTATTTTCTAAAATAGCGTAATCATGCGTTTTATTTACTATTCTTAAAAAATATTCAAAAAAAATTTTAGTTTCTAATTGACAATGATTCTCACTAATGTATAATAGTAGTTGAAAATGATTATCAATACCACATAGAACATCCCCCCCACAACGTTTCGTTCTTGTTGGATTGGTCATTTTCAAATATTCCCCTTTTATATGCCCGTAAAAGACAATATACGTTATAACAACGTTTTATAAAAGCAGTAAACCCTTACGACACTTTAGGTTTACTGCTTTTGTTTTTTTACTATTTAATTGATTAATTTATTTCTAAGTAATAACGTTGATAAAATAATGCAAAATACGCCACCAATAATGCCGGCAATAATATCTGTTGGATAATGTACACCTAGATATACACGTGATATGGAAATCAATAAAATCATAGCTGCACATAACCCTATAAGAATACCTTTTGAATTACCTTGATTTAATCGATTTAATAGATAGATACCACTTCCAAAATATGCAGTTGATCCCATAGCATGACCGCTAGGAAAACTAAATCCTGTTATATCAATTAAACGCAGCAATGTAGGTCTTTCTCTATCGAATATATTTTTTAATGCTGGATTCAAAATTCCAGATAGTGCCATTGTTAATGCAAAAAATAATGCTTCAATTTTGTGGCGCTTTAACATGAGATATGCCACAAGAAGTAATGAAATACATAACATTGCCCAGACTTCACCTACTTTAGTAGCCCCAAGCATGATAGATGTCGTAATAAAGCTCTCTGATGAATATATAAATTCATAAACTTCATTATCAATCCATTTCCCTAGTCTTGATTCGTGGAAAAACGCGATAATTCCAAAAACCAATGTAAAAACGATGAGCAAAGAGATACGTTTCCATTGACTCATAAAGCATTACCCCCCATTAATTCAATGCATCTTTAATCATCTTATCAAATAAAGCTTCTTTCGTATAACTTTGTTCATACGATTTCATATTATTGATAATTCGAGTTCTTTCCTGTTCCATTTCATTTAGTTCTTGTAATAAAATTTGTGCTGTTAATTGTTCTTCATCAATCGCTTTAGCATAACCTTTATCAGCAAAATGATTTGCATTGTCAATTTGGTCGCCTCGGGATTGATCTAAACCTAATGGTACTAATAACATTGGTATACGTAATGTTAAGAACTCATAAATCGCATTTGATCCTGCTCTACTTATTACTGTGTCCGTAATTGCTAATAAATCTGTTAAATCCTCTTTAACAAATTCATATTGTATATATCCTGATTTTTTAACTTGAGCATCTTTTAATCCTTTACCAGTTAAATGTATCACTTGATATTGTTGTAATAATGCATCTAAGTTTTCGCGAATAATGCTATTTAATTTTTTACTTCCTAAGCTTCCACCCATAACGAGTAAAACTTTTTTATTTTCATTAAAGCCTGTTAATTGATAACCATTATGTGCATTACCATTTTTTAAATCTTCTCGAATTGTTGCTCCAATAAAATCAGCTTTCTCTTTAGGTAAGTAGTTTAGCGTTTCTTCAAATGTTGTATATATTTTCTTGGCAAATTTAAGTGCTATCTTATTCGCTAATCCTGGTGTTAAGTCAGATTCATGAATAATAGTTGGTATATTTAATGATTTGGCTGCAATAACAACAGGCACAGATACAAATCCACCTTTTGAAAATAATAGATCAGGTTTTTCTTTTTTCAAAACTTTACGAGCATCAAGAATACCTTTCAATACTTTAAATACGTCTTTGGCATTTTCTAAAGAAATATATCTTCTTAATTTACCACTCGAAATAGGATAATACTTAATTTCTGGTAGTTGTGATTCAATCATTTCTCTTTCAATACCATTTTTAGAACCAATATAAAGCGCTTCATAACCTTGTGATAATGCAGTTGGAATTAAACTTAAATTTACTGATACGTGTCCAACTGTTCCCCCTCCGGTAAATGCGATTTTCGTCATTAATATTACCTCTATTCTTTTAAATTTTTATAATATGCATAAAATGGTTCACCTTTATCATATGGCGGATATTCCATTAATTGTTCACCGATCTTATGAAATCCAAATTTGGCAAATAAACCTTGTGCAGGTTTGTTTAACGCAAAGGTGTCCGTTAAAATAACTTCTGCACCACGTGCTTTAACTACATCAATAACATAATTGAATAATTCTGTAGCAGCTCCTTTATATTCTTTCGAACCAGTTAATCGATGAATAACAAAGGCGCCTTCTCTATTTACTGGCCAGTCAATGTCATCATACCATTCTGCTTGGTCTTGGTCGACAACAATAAAGCCATAAATTTTGTCATTTTCCTCTAATACGTACAAATAATCTTTAGCAATATCTTCTTCAAAATGTTCTAAAAGAGGGTACTGATCGTCCCATTGCTCGTTGTCGTGTTCTTTCATTAATTCTTTTGCTTCTTCTACTAGATTTAAGATTTGATCTAAATCTGACATTTTACCTAGACGGATCATGTACGTCACTCCTTATATCGTTATGTTAAACATGTTTTTCAGTACATGTTAATCTTACACACTATTAACATGCTTTAAACCTTTATTATGAATGAAAAATAGTAATTATCACACTATGGGATAAAAATAACCAATAAAAGTATCATATACCAATTAATTGATTGTTAAAACTAGTGAATAATACTATTTAAAAAGTTTATGCTCATAGTATATTAAACCATGAATTGTTATCAGCGATGATAGAAATTGCGTTATTTACATCATATGTAAATGTCTAATTTATATCTTTTAGAGTTAGACGTCAATAAAAATAAACACGCCTCCTAAATTGCTATCTTTGCAAATTTAGGAAGCGTGTCATTAACATAAAATAATACAATTTTAGTAGTGTGTATCGCTTATTTTAAAATATTAATCAATTTATCGAGAACATCATCATGTTTATTAGCTTTTTCAACTAATAACTCAGTAAATTTATTATTCGTTTCTTTATTAAATTCACCAGTTACCTCGAGTTTATTCGCTTGTTGGAAAGCTTTAACTTGATTTTCTAAAGCTTGATCAAATTGCGTTGTTTCATTATCAACTTTATAACCTAAAGCTGATAAACCAATTTTAATAGTTTTAATATTTTTATCATCGTCTCCAACTTTAAATGTTTTCGTATTAGGAATGACATTTAAAGATTGATATTTAGGTGTGTCAATAGTAACGTCTGGTTTAATGCCTTTACCGTGAATATAATGACCATCTGGCGTTAACCATTTCATTTCAGTATATTTTAACAATGAACCATCCTTAAACTCTCTTGTAGTTTGTACGACACCTTTGCCGAATGTTTTTGACCCATAAACTTTAGCTTTATTATAGTCTTTTAGCGCACCAGTAAACACTTCAGAAGCGCTAGCTGAACCTTCATTCACTAAGATGGATATATCCATGTCTTTCGCTTCTTTTAACGCATCATTAGAAGTTTGAATTGCTTCAGTATCTTTACCTTTTTCTAGTTTAACAACAGTTTTTCCTTTATCGATAAAAATATTTGCCATTTTAACAGCTTCATCTAGTAGTCCACCTGGATTATTTCTTAAATCTAAAACAATCTTTTTCAAACCATCTTTGTGAGCTTTTAGAACTGCATCTTTCAATTCACCTGATGTATCATTCTGGAATTTATTAATAGTAATAACTCCAACTTTACCTTTTTTCTTATACTCAACACTTTTAACATGAATTTTTTCACGTTTAATCTTAACGTCTTTTTCTTCACTACCTCGTTGAACAGTTAAAGTGACTTCAGTGTTTTCTTTACCACGAACATCTTTGACAACTTCATCTAATGCTTTACCTTTAATTGATTTTCCATTTACTTTAGTAATGACATCTTTAGGACGAATGCCAGCACGTTCTGCTGGAGATCCCTTCATAGGACTAGTAACCATAATTTGATCATTTTTCTTTTGCATTTCTGCACCAATACCTACAAAATCACCTGAAACACCTTCATTAAAGGATTTCGTTTGTTCTTTTGTTAAATATTCAGAATAAGGATCTTTTAATTCTTTGACCATGCCATCAATTGCAGCTTTACTTAACTTGTCAGAGTCCTGTTTTTTGTAATAATCACTATTTAAGATTTTATACACATTTTCAATTTTATTTAAGTTTGCTTGATCAGTTTTGTTTAAACCACTTATTTTTTGATTTATAAAAATATATGCAACAACTGTGATGACAGCTGTTATTAGGATTGTACCAATTAATATTGATATGAATTGCCAACGTTTTAAGTGAACGCGTTTCGATGAATTAGTTTCTTGGTCTTGATTGCTTGTTGCAATTTCAGCGCGTTCATCATCGGATGAAGATGTGTGTTGCTTATCATCCATTGTATCACTTCCTTATTATGTATTATGTACTTTTAAATTCTGTGTAGTTAATCATATCAATTTATGCAAGATAGCGCACCATATTTCACTATAATTGATTAATTTTTAGTCACAACTTAGTTTATTTTAAATTAAAACCAGGATAACGAATTGCATCACCCTGGTTCTAACTATTATTATTAAAAATTATATTAAAATTTTAGCCATTCCGTATATTCTTCATATAAATCATCAAATACAGACATTGGCAATGTGAAATCACCATGTGTCTCAATATAATCAGACAGTATGTTAAAATCATCATCGTGTTTTGGGAAAGCAAGATCGTCAAATATCTCTTCTGCTAGACGACCTTTATCGTCGTGTCGACCACGAACTGTCATGACAAATTGATAAAACGAATAGTTTTTCATTAGTTCATTGTCACATCAATCACTTTTGTTTCACCTTTAATCACAGCATTTTCATCATAAATATTAATTGAAGCTGCTTGATCAGTGTTAGTAATTATAATTGGTGAAATAACAGATTTAGCGTTATTATTAATATATTCAAGGTTGAATCTTACTAATGGATCTCCGACGTTAACTTCGTCACCACTAGACACTAACACTTCAAATCCTTCACCATCTAATTGAACTGTGTCTAAACCGATATGAACTAATAATTCTAATCCGTTATCTGCTTTTAACCCAATCGCATGCTTAGTTGGAAAGACATTGTCAACACGTCCTGCAATTGGAGACACAACTTCTCCTTCAGTTGGATTAATACCAAAACCTTCGCCCATCATTTTTTGTGCGAATACAGGATCTGGAATATCTTCAATTTTCACGAATTCTCCAGTTAATGGTGCATAAATTGCGATATCTTTCTGAACTTCTTTGCCTTTTCCGAATAATTTTTTAAACATACTTTCCACTCCTACTTATCAAAATGTGATATTAAATCGCCATAACCCAATTCTTCTAATTTTTCATATGGAATAAATTGAATTGCAGCGGAATTGATACAGTATCTTAAGCCACCACTTTCTTTAGGTCCATCATTAAAGACATGTCCTAAATGACTATTTGATTCTTCTGAACGCACTTCAGTTCTCAACATACCAAATGATTTGTCGACTAATTCTATAATTTCATCGTCATCAAGCGCTTTGGAAAAGCTAGGCCATCCACATTCAGAATGAAACTTTTCTTCAGATGTAAATAAAGGTTTACCAGAAATCTTATCTACATAAATCCCTTTAGCAAAATGATTCCAATATTCATTCATAAATGGTGGTTCAGTGCCGTTTTCTTGTGTAACAATATATTCTATATCTGTTAGTTCACTTTTATCTTTTTTAAGCATTTTGATTCCCCCAATGTGATTCTATAAACGCTTTTCTACCTGAACCACGTTGATATTGGTAATAATGTACCGGGTTCTTTTTATAATAATCTTGATGGTAGTCTTCAGCTGGATAGAAATTTTTATATGGTTTAATAGGTGTAATCACTGGTTTCTTGAAAATACCTTGTTCATTTAATTGTTGCTTTTTAAACTCAGCAGCCTTTTTCTGATGTTCATCATGATAGAAAATGACTGGTTGATAGCTTTCGCCTCTATCGAAAAATTGCCCTTGATCATCAGTTGGGTCAAATGTTTTGAAATATATGTCTAATATATTTTCAAAGGAAGTAACCTCTGGATCAAACGTAATTTGTACTGCTTCGACATGGCCGGTTTGATTCGTACATACCTGTTCATAAGTTGGGTTGTCAACATGACCGCCACTATAACCAGATACGACTGACTTGATGCCTGGATATGATGTAAATGGTTTAACCATGCACCAGAAACATCCTCCTGCTAATGTTGCATATTCTTTTGTCATATGAATTACCTCCTCTATCTATCTAATTATAAATTTAGTCTATAAAGGATTGAAATGGAAGTAATTAACACTGAAAAGATTAAATTTACTTCTTAAGGACTACTAGGCCAATCGCACCTTGACCAGTATGTGCAGAAATAACTGGTGTAGTTACATTTATATCGTAATTATTCACATGAAAAGCTTCATTAAAAACTTTCTTCAATTTATCAACATATTCAATGACGTTAGCATGTGCGACACCAACGGATTTGATTTCATGATCTCCTATAAATTCAGCAATTTCCTTTTTCAAGTATTGGATACTAGAATTTTGAGTTCTCGCATTGTGCACAAGCTCTAAGCGACCATCATCTAGTGTACCAATTGGTTTAATTTTCATAAGATTACCAATCAAACCTTTTGTTTTACTAATTCTGCCACCTTTAATTAATTGATTCAATTGCCCTATAACTACAAATAATTTAATGTTTTCTCTTAAATGATTTAACTTTTTAACTATTTCAGAAGTTGAGACACCTTCTTTCACAAGCTCTACTAGGTGTTGTATTTGATACCCTAAACCAAAAGAAATAGATTTTGAATCAATAACAGTTACATTAGCATCTACCATTTGACTTGCTTGGTAAGCAGTGTTATATGTACCACTTAATCCTGAAGAAAGATGAATACTTATGATTTCGGCGCCATCTTTTCCTAGTTCTTCATAAGCAGATATAAATTCACCTATGGCTGGCTGACTTGTCTTTACATCTTCATCATTTTCAATATGATTAATAAATTCTTCTGATGTAATATCTACTTGGTCAACGTATGAAGCTCCTTCAATAGTTAAACTTAAAGGAATTACATGAATGTTGTTTGCTTCTAAGTATACTTTAGATAAATCGGATGTTGAGTCTGTTACTATAATCTGTTTTGTCATGGTCGTTTTCCCCCTTATTTTTTACGAATTAAATGTAGAAAGGTATGTGGAATTGTATTTTTCTCATCTAGTTTACCTTCAACTGAAGAGGCAACTTCCCAGTCTTCAAATGTATAAGGTGGAAAGAGCGTATCACCACGGAATTTACCTTCAATAACAGTAATATACATGTCGTCCACTTTATCAATCATTTCTTCAAATAATGTTTGCCCTCCAAATATGAAAACATGGCCCGGTAGTTGGTAAATATCTTCAATAGAGTGAATTACATCAACGCCCTCTACGTTGAAACTTGTATCTGAAGTAAGTACAACATTTCGACGATTCGGTAGTGGTTTACCAATCGATTCAAATGTCTTACGACCCATTACTAAAGTATGACCTGTTGATAATTTTTTAACATGCTTCAAATCATTTGGTAGGTGCCAAGGCAATTGATTTTCAAAACCAATTACTCGTTGCAAGTCATGTGCAACTAGAATGGATAAAGTCATAATTATCCTCCTTCTTCTATCATTTCATTTTTTATTACTAAGTTATCTTTAATTTAACACAATTTTTATCATAAAGTGTGATAGAAATAATGATTTTGCATAATTTATGAAAACGTTTAACACAAAAAAGTACTTTTTTGCACTTGAAAATACTATGATGTCATTTTGCTGTCTATATGGTTAGCTAACTATGCAATGACTACACTGCTATTGGAGCTTTTATTGCTGGATGTGATTTATAGTCAACAATTTCCAAATCTTCATAATTTATGTCGAAAATAGACTTGTCACTGTTAATTTTTAATGTTGGAGGATTAAAGCTTTCACGTGCTAATTGTGTTTGAATCGCATCAATATGATTTGAATAAATATGTGCATCTCCAAATGTATGCACAAATTCTCCTACTTCAAGTCCACACTCTTTGGCAATAAGGTGTGTCAATAAAGCGTAGCTTGCGATATTAAATGGCACACCTAAAAAGATATCTGCGCTACGTTGGTATAACTGGCAACTTAACTTACCATCTTGGACATAAAACTGGAACATGGTATGACAAGGCGGAAGTGCCATTGTATCAATTTCTGTTGGATTCCATGCAGATACGATGTGTCGTCTTGAATCTGGATTATGCTTAATTTGTTCAATTACTGTTTTAAGTTGATCAAAATGATTACCATCTTTATCAACCCAATCTCGCCATTGTTTACCATAAACATTTCCTAAATCACCGAATTGCTTCGCAAAAGTATCATCTTCAAGAATACGTTGCTTAAATTGTTTCATTTGTTCTTTATATTGTTCGTTAAATTCAGGATCACTCAATGCACGATGCCCGAAATCTGTCATATCTGGACCTTTATACTCGTCTGATTTGATATAATTTTCAAAAGCCCATTCGTTCCATATATTATTATTATATTTTAATAAGTATTGGATGTTTGTATCTCCTTTAATGAACCATAATAATTCGGTTGCTACTAATTTAAAAGAAACTTTCTTTGTCGTTAATAGTGGAAATCCTTTAGATAAGTCAAAGCGAAGTTGATGACCAAATTTCGAAATCGTACCTGTATTTGTGCGATCATTTCGTGTATTTCCTATTTCTAAAACTTCTTCACAAAGACTGTGATATGCTGCATCAAATGAATTCAACATATGCGATAACACCTCATTTTCATTATTTATAGTATGTATATTTAGTTTGATATAACTTAACTTTATGTAGCATTTTGTTATCACTCATTTTAGGAATATGATATTAATATCATGAATTCCGTTACTTTAATTATAAAATGCTGATTAAGTACCTACCCCATCGTAACGTGATATATGTTTCCAATTGGTAATTGTTTACCCAAATCTATAACTTTAATGCTAAAAAATTTTAAAAAAGAGGTTAACACATGATTTGAATATTATGTTTGATGTCCTATTAAAACAGTTAAATTTCTAGAAAATATAGTTGGTAAAAACGGACTTTATTTAACAAATAGAATACAACTATATTCTCTATTTTCAATGACAGACACCATTTTTAATATTATAAAATGTGTTAACCTTTATATTTATTTATGTGTACTATTTACAATTTTCGTCAAAGGCATCCTTTAAGTCCATTGCAATGTCATTAATATCTCTACCTTCGATAAATTCTCTAGGCATAAAATAAACTAAATCTTGACCTTTGAATAAAGCATACGAAGGACTAGATGGTGCTTGCTGAATGAATTCTCGCATTGTAGCAGTTGCTTCTTTATCTTGCCCAGCAAAAACTGTAACTGTATTTGTAGGTCTATGTTCATTTTGTGTTGCAACTGCTACTGCAGCTGGTCTTGCTAATCCAGCTGCACAGCCGCATGTAGAGTTAATAACTACAAAAGTAGTGTCATCAGCATTTACTTGGTTCATATACTCCGATACTGCTTCGCTCGTTTCTAAACTTGTAAAACCATTTTGAGTTAATTCGCCACGCATTTGTTGCGCAATTTCTTTCATATAAGCATCATATGCATTCATATTTAATTCCTCCAATTAAATTGTTCTGTTTGCCATTTGTTTCCATACTGAACCAAGTGCCTCATCTCCGTTTTCAATACGAGATATGGCCATTTCAATTTGTAATTTAACTTCAAACGCATTGTCATTAATATGAGCTTTTAGTGCGGGAAGCTGCTCTGCATTACCTTCATCAAAGATAAACATAGCAGCACGCCACCTAACGATTTTCTGTGGATCATCTAATAGTAGCACCATTTCTGGTAGTGCCTCTGGATACCCTAAATCGCTTATGCAATCCCCTGCTGTTCTTCTTACAGCAGGACTTTTATCACGAAGCCCCTTATATAAATACGGTAAAATTTCTTTACTTTCAATCATACCTAATAATACAATCGCTTGACGTCTAACCGGTACTTTTTCATCAGATAAAGCTAAATCAAGCAGCGGTATATCTTCAAAAGTCGGCTTTGGAAAATGGTTTAACATTCGTAATCGAGTCTTCCAATTATCAGTTGCATGATATTCATCCAAAGAGACATGTCGATAGAAATGATAATTATTAGTTGCGTGATTTTCTTCTAAAGCATGTTTTACCAATACGGGTAACTGTGATTCTGGATAGGTAGCTAGCACTTCTTCTAGGACACCATCCATTACTTCTTCAATATTTCCATAGCGATTTCCTAAATCTAGCCATTTACGCATAAAAACAATATTGTCATGTGCTGTTTGCGCTTGAGTCATATGATCAACATATGTTTGTGGTAATTGTTCTCTTAATTCTTGGTCAGCAGAAGTTAGCTTAATTTGATACGGTATACCCTTAAAAGTTAATAATTCAGCTTTAATTTCACCAAAATGATTGTCAATTTGAGGTTCATTTACAGATTCTAAAACCTTATTCGCATCAGAAAAAGCAGCTTTAATATCAGGTAATATGACTTCCCAATCAGCTTTTGGTGCCTTATCAACAGCTAAGAAGTTCATGACATGAAAAATGGAAGTGATACCATCTATAGATAACAACTGATTTATAAATCTTGGTTGTGTTTCTTCTACTTTTTTATAAGTATTAGATAACTTGTCTTCTCTTGTATATGACAAAACAACTTTCATTGTATTTGGACTTGGTATTGGCTCTATACGTAAAATTTCCATATACTTTATTCCCCCCGAATACTAGTTGATGAAAAATTTATTCGAATACAGCCTCTACTTTTGGCAATACTGTTTCCCAATTTGCGTCATTTTCTTTATCTACTGAAATAAAGTCCATAACATGGAAAATTGATTTAACGCCTTCAACCTTTAAGATATCATTAATAAATGCTGGCTGTGAATCATCAACTTTAGTATACGTATCTGATGTCATACCTTCTCTGCTTTCACTAAGTGTAATCTTCATTGTGTTGTGGTTCGGTGTTTCTGATATAGATATAATTTTCATTTGACTTCCTCCTATTGAAGTTCATTTCCTAATTGTTTTATTTCTTTCCCTATTGAACACTCATTGATACAAAAATGATGCGCCTTCGTTTTCCCCTCTAATTTACGCAGACGAGTTTTGATTGGACATTGATTGCAATAAGTATTCATTAAATCATCTATTTTCGCGAGTGCATTTTGCTCTGAAAAAGTTAAAATACGCGACACTTCCTTTATTACTTCAAAATATTGCAACCTTGTAAATAAGTGTTACTGTTTTAAATTTGACATAAAAATATTATAACATTTTTGACCCTAAGATTTGAATGAAACCTTTTACAATTCTATACGTAAAATGTATTTATATTCAAATGCTATTGCATCGCAAACGATTTTTCAGTAAAATGAGTAAGTTATTTATTGAGCGGTTTCTAAACACCCGCATGATCAAAATTTAGGAGGACATTTTAATATGTATAATGAAATTTTAGGGCTAGTTACGTTTATTGCAACGTTCGTACTTATGGTACTTATGTATCGCTTTTTTGGTAAACAAGGTTTAATTGCATGGGTTGCAATTGGCACAATCATTGCCAACATACAAGTGATTAAAACTGTAGAAATCTTTGGTATTTCAGCAACTTTAGGTAATGTCATGTTTGCTTCTATTTATTTAGCAACAGATATTTTAAATGATATTTATGGGCGTAGAGTTGCAAAAAGAGCAGTTTGGTTAGGCTTTTCATCAACATTAATTATGATTATTGTTATGCAATTGTCATTACATTTTATTCCTGCACCAGAAGATATGGCACAAAAAGCATTACACGCAATCTTTGATGTTGTGCCACGTATTGCTTTAGGCTCAATTGTCGCATATATTATTGGTCAACATATTGATGTATTTATCTTTTCACTAATTAAAAAAGTATTTAGTTCTGATAAAACGTTTTTCATCCGTGCATATGGTAGTACATTTTTAAGCTCAATAATTGATACAGCTTTATTTGTAGCTATCGCTTTTATCGGAAGTTTACCTGGTACAGTTGTATTTGAAATATTTATTACAACTTACGTATTAAAATTAGCTTCAACAGTTTTCAATGTACCATTTGGATATATTGCTAAATCATTTTATCGTAAAGGTAAGATTGATAAGTTAGATCAAGGCTATTAACGCACTTACCACACAAAAGAATAAGTTTTAAGGCTGTTATTTAAGAAAATTTTATCAAGATGATTTTTTTAGGAAGTATATTACAGTACTACGTATTAGAAAATCATCTTTGAATCAGCGAGTATTTTAAACACGTGTTACTTATTTAAGTGATGCGTGTTTTTTAATGGATTACTCAACATATTTTGTATTACAGTAATAGTAACTTTAACTAAGTATTGAATAGAAAGTAGGTTTATTATGGCGAAAATAAATTTTGATGCTGCGACGAAAGGAAATCCAGGCATAAGTACATGTGCCATTGTAATCAAAGAAGATGAGCAGCATTATACATATACACATGAGTTAGGCGAAATGGATAACCACACTGCAGAATGGGCTGCATGTATTTATGCACTAGAACATGCACGTGAATTAAATGTTCAAAACGCACTATTATATACAGACTCAAAGCTAATTGCAGATAGCATTGAAGCTGGTTATGTGAAAAACGCAAATTTCAAACCTTATTTTGATCAAATAGAAATATTTGAAAAAGATTTTGATTTATTATTTGTTAAATGGATACCGAGAGAACAAAACAAAGAAGCGAATCAACACGCTCAACAGGCATTGTATAAATTAATTAAAAAGAATAAATAAAAGGAGCACCGACTGATGTGATGTCAATCGGTGCTCCTCTATTTATCAAAGAAACAAATTATTTTTTATTTTTCTTAGCTTTCTTTTTCTTCTTTTTAGCTGCTACCTTTTTAGAAGTATTTTTTGATGCTGACTTTTTGTCTTTGGATTGGTTATCTTTTTGATTTTTCTTTTTAGCCAATAATAAAGGAACGTCCTCATCTTTAGATTCAATACTAGTTGTTGTTTCAACATCTTCCTCTTTATCTTTGCGTCGTTTTGCGAATAAGAGTGGTGAATGTTCGTTATCTTTCAACACTTTTTCATCTGTGTTTTCATTTGTAACTTCCACATCTTCTTCATCTTCTTTACGACGACGTTTTGGTAAGAAGAACGGCGTATGTTTAACTTTATCGAGTGACTCGCCATTATTTAGCGAATCTTTTTCTTCAACAGTAACATCTTCTTCATCTTCTTTTCTGCGACGTTTCGCAAATAAAAGTGGTAAATGTTTTGTATCGTCTAAAGTCTCTTTTATTGAATCTTTATTATTATCTCTTATTTCTAATTCTTCCTCTTCATCTTCTTTACGACGACGTTTGGCAATGAAGAACCAGAAACTAGCTAGTAAACCAGAGATACCCACCACACCAATAGCGTTTTTAATAACATTACCGAAATTATTACTAAAGTGACGCATATGAAGTGGATCAATGTCATCATCTTCATCAAGTTTCTTTTTATGTCCAATAGTCGAACTGTTAAATGGATGATTTGCAGTTCCATAACCAATTGTTAAATGGCTATTAGATTCATTTCCAGTACTTGACGATTGTTTAACACGATCAGATGTTACAATTTGTACTGCTGAAATTCGAGCAATACCATTGTTCAATGCAGCCTCAACTTGCTGTAATGTATGCGCATTATTAATATCTCTAATTGTTTCAAGCACAATTTCGTTAATTTGATTCATTGCTGCTTGTTTTTCATCAGCTGTGCCAATTTCACTATTTCGAATACTATTTATTTTTTCATTTGAAAAGTCTTTAATTCTACTAATAGCTTCTTGCTTGCGTTTAGCTAGTTCTTTTGCTGTTGGATTAGCTGCTTTCATTTGAGCTTTAAATTGTTCCAATTGCTCACTTATTTCATCGATGCTTTGCGCACGTTGAATCGCTTGAATTGCTTGTTCTTTTAATTGATTTAACTTAGCAATAGCTTCTTGCTTCTCTTTATCTGTTAGATCAGTACGAGCTTTGATTTCATCAATCATATGTTGAATTGCATCTTCAATCGATTTAATTGCATTTGATTTTGCTTGTTCAATCGTAAATTGTTCTGGATTAAATTGTTCAATATGCGCTTGTTCTTGTTGTTGAATTTCTTCAACTGAATGAACATCAGGTGCATTGTTAATATAATCAATTGCTTGTTGTTTAAGCTTATTAACTTCTGCAATTGCAGCTTCTTTTTGTTCCAGTGTTAATGTCACACTATTATTGATTTCATCAATCTTTTGTTGTGCCGCATTTTCGATTGATTCAATTGCCTGTTGTTTGACTACTGACAATTCTTTTTCTACAACTTTTACAGGAACATTAACAATCACTTTTGATCCATCAAGCAATGTAACTTCAACTTTTGCTGTTAAGCTATCAGAAATCGTTGCAGTTGATGGTGTATCAATAACTTCTGCTGAAAGCTGATCAATTAAGTTTATGTGTGCAAGAATATCTTGTTCTGTAATGATGTCATCACGATGTACAATGAGTTCACCATTAACTAGGATTTGCTCAGGTGTTGCTTCAAAAATTTCATTTACAGCAGGTTGTTCATCAACCTCCCATACATGTGTATTTCTAATGTCATCTAAACCTAAGTTTAATCCTCGATTTAATTGATCTATAGTTTGAGCATTCTCAACGTTTTGTAGTGCTCGTTTTTCAGCTTCGTCAATTTCTTTGAGCGCTTTTGCTTTTTGCTCAGGTGTTAAATCTGGATTTGAATTGATTTGATCACGCTTCGCATTAGCTAAGGCTTTTATTGCATTTTTCGCATCTTCTTTAGCTTTCACTAAATCTTTGATGTCTTGTAATGCTTGTGCAAGTTGTGCTTTGGCTTGTTCAATTTCTTCTTTAGTCATCGCATTGTTAATGTCGTTATGACCTTGTTGAAGTATTTGATTAATACGATCTTTAAGTGCTTGTTTTTCCTTATCTGTTAGATTTGGATTTTGATCGATTTCGTCAATTAATGCTTGAACTTGTTTATCAACATCTTGTTTCGCATTTTCTTTAGCTTTCACTAAATCTTTGATGTCTTGTAATGCTTGTGCAAGTTGTGCTTTGGCTTGTTCAATTTCTTCTTTAGTCATCGCATTGTTAATGTCGTTATGACCTTGTTGAAGTATTTGATTAATACGATCTTTAAGTGCTTGTTTTTCCTTATCTGTTAGATTTGGATTTTGATCGATTTCGTCAATTAATGCTTGAACTTGTTTATCAACATCTTGTTTCGCATTTTCTTTAGCTTTCACTAAATCTTTGATGTCTTGTAATGCTTGTGCAAGTTGTGCTTTGGCTTGTTCAATTTCTTCTTTAGTCATCGCATTGTTAATGTCGTTATGACCTTGTTGAAGTATTTGATTAATACGATCTTTAAGTGCTTGTTTTTCCTTATCTGTTAGATTTGGATTTCGATCAATTTCGTTAATTAATGCTTGAACTTGCTTATCAACGTCTTTATTGGCATCAATTTTTGCTTTTGGTATTTCATTAGCATGCACTTGTTCAATCGCGTGGTTGCCTGCTGTTTGAACTTGAGATACAGCCTGATTACTTGTTGCTTTATTAATGTTGTTGATGATGCTGTTTGCCAATTCTTCTGCTTTATTTTTCGCAATAAGCTTGTCTTGATCCGTCGCATTTGAAGCTTCGATTTCTTTTAGCTTATTAGCTAAAGCTTGATTAATTGATTGAATTGCCTTGTCTTTAGCATCTTGTAGTCGTTGATCACCATTAAGATTATGGATTGCATCTTTGACTGCTTGAATTGCGCCGTTGATATCATTCACATTTGTGTTATCACTATTTAGCAATGTATTTGCTAGACGTTTGGCATCATCGAAGTTTGTTTTAGCATTATCGTCAGCGTTTTGGTAATTGACAGTTTGCTCTGCATTTGGAATTTCATTGTCAACTAAATGTTTCAATGTTTCCATTGCATCATTTAAGTCAATTTGATTATTAACAATATCTGTTACATCTGATACAGTATCGGCATTGTTAATTGCTTTATGTGCAAGATCTTGTTGCTGTTGATTTAATCCATTTAACGAATTAACAAACGCATTTGCTTTATCTTTGGCATTTGCAAGGTTTTGGTCTCCATTTAATGCATTTTGAGCATCGATAATATTTTGTTTCAATTGCTCTGCTTCAGCTTTTGCAATTGCATTACCTTGCACTTTATCTAACTCATGTGCTGCATTCGCAATTGCATTATCATAATTTGCTTTCAAATTGTCATCTGCATTGATGTAATTTGTGCTGCTGATAACACCAAGGTGCTGTTCGTCAATATATTGTTGTACTGCACCCATTGCATTATCTAATTTAGTTGCTCTATTAATTGCTCGAGATGCTTTATTTAGCGTTTCAGCATTATTAATTTGTTGGATTGCTAATTGTCTTTGAGCATTGTTTAGATGTGTTAATTGATCCAATCTTTGTAATGCTTCAGCTTTACGATTATTAAGTCTTTCTTCACCATTTAATGCTTTCTTAGCTGCAGTGACTGCATCATTTAATTTGATAACTTGTTCTGCAGTTAAGTTTTGCCCAGACGATTTATCAAGTGCTTGTTTCGCTTTATCAACCGCTTCATCATATACTTGTTTGACTTGTGTATCTGCATTGACATAGTTCGTGCTACCTTTCGTGCGTCCTTCATTGCCAGTGATTTCTTGTGACAATTGAACCATTGCACGATTAAGTGCCTTAGCCTCATCTACAATTTGTTGGATTTGATTTAAATCGTTTGATTGATCGATGCGACCTTTAAATCCATCTTGTTGAGCATTGTTTAATGCATTCAATTGGTCGATGTCATGTTTACCATTTGTTTTAGCAAGTGCTACACGTTCATCACCATTTAATGCTTGTTTTGCATTTAAAATATTTTGAAGTGCTTGATCCACTTGTTGCTTATTCGCATTTTGTTTCAATACATTTTCAGCATCAGCAATCGCTTGTTTATAAGCCTTTTGCTTATCTGAATCTGCTTGTGTGTAATCTATAGTTTGCTCAACGTTAGCATGTTCATTAACTGCTTGTTGTAATTGATCCATAGATTGATTCAATTGCGTTGCTTGATCTACTAATTCAGCAATTGGTTGAAGTTTCGTCGCTTGATCAATGTTTTGTTTAGCAGCTGCAATTTGATCAGCATTTAAATGTGTTAATTGGTCAATAGTTTGTTTCGCTTGTGTTTTAGCTTCAGCGACTCTCTCATTACCATTCAACTCATTTTCTTTTTCTTGCAGCTTCGTTAATGCTTGTTCTACAGCATCTTTATTTGCATTTGAACCATTAGTTGGATCTGTAATGCTTTGAGCAGCTTGTAACGCTTGATCAACTGCTTCTTTTTTATCCGTTGATGCTTCAGTGTAATTTGGTTGAGCCTTATCTGTGTTCACTTGATCAACTTTATTTTTCAATGTTTCCATTGCGTGATCAAGTTCAGTAGCAGTTTGAACATGTTGTGCAACCTCTGTTCTTGTAGGCGCTGCATTTATAGCATCAGTTAATGCTTGTTGTTGTGCATGATTTAAGTTTGGCAATGCATTAACAGTCGTTACTGCTTGTTGTTGATCACGAGCAAGTTTTTGATCACCATGTAGGTTATCTTTTGCAGTTGTTACTGCTTGTGTCAATTGTTCTACTTGTGATTTGTCGAGTGTTGGATTACCTGTTTGGTTAATTAAATCTTTTGCATTTTGAACTGCTGCTTGGTAAGCATCTTTTTGCGGTTTATCTTCATTAATAAACTTGCTACCAGATTCTGTTTGTTGTTGATCTTGAATACTATTTCGTAATGCTTGCATTGCTTGATCAAGCGCTTTTGCTTCAGCTAATTTTTGCGCTACTTCATCACGAGTTGCTGCGTTGTTTATTTGGCTTTCAAGTGCTTGACGTTGCGGATTATTCAAACCATTTAATTGATTTAAATCAGTAACCGCATGTTGTTTATCGTCTGCAAGTTTTTGATCACCGTGTAGGTTATCTTTAGCTTGGTTAACAGCTTGTGTCAATTGTTCAACTTGTGCTTTATCAAGCGTTGGATTGTTAGTTTGATTAATTAAATCTTTTGCATTTTGAACTGCTGCTTGGTAAGCATCTTTTTGTGGTTTATCTTCATTGATAAACTTGCTACCCGCTTCCGTTTGCTGTTGATCTTGAATGCTATTACGTAAAGCTTCCATTGCTTGGTTAAGTGCTTGTGCTTCAGTTAATTTTTGTGCTACTTCGCCACGAGTTGCCGCATTATTGATTTGATTTTCAAGTGCTTGACGTTGTGGTGTATTCAAGTTAGACAAGTTATTTAACGTTTCTGTTGCACGTTGCTTATCTTGAGCTAGTTTTTGATCACCATGTAAATTGTTTTTAGCATCAGTCACTGCCTGTGTCGCTTGATCAATGATTGATTTAGCTAATGTAGGATCAGTTGTTTTGTTAATCAAATCTTTCGCGTGTTGTACTGCTTGCGTATAAGCATCTTTTTGCGCTTGATCCTCGTTAATAAATTTACTACTAGCTTCAGTTTGTGGTTGATCCTTAATACTTTCTTTTAATGCTTTCATCGCTTCATTTAATGCTTGCGCTTGTGCAATGATTTCAGCCACTTTATCACGAGTTGTTGCATTATTAATTTGATTTTCTAGCGCTTGTTGTTGAGCTGGTGTTAATTGATCTAAATGATTTAGAGAATTTCCAGCAGTTTGCTTATCTTGAGCTAATCGTTCAACACCATCTAATGCATTTTTAGATGATATTACTGCTTGAGTCGCACTTGATACATTACCTTTATTGATAGTTGGATTATTTAATCCTGCAATGATAGACTCAGCATTTTGAACTGCTTCATCATAGGCTTGTTTTTTATTCGGTTCTGCATTGACATATGCACTGCTCGCACGTGTTGCATCTTTGTCAGCAATACTTTGTTGTAATGCATCCATAAGTTGATCTAATGCTTGTGCTTCAGTCAAATCTTGCTTAACTGCTGTTCTAGTTGTTTCGCTATCAATTAACGTATCTTCCATATGTTTTTGTGCATTGTTTAGATGTGCTAATTGACTAACCGTTTGTTTAGCATGATCTTTATCATTTTGTAATTTCACATCACCATGTAATGCTGCTTTCGTTGTATTCACAGTTGCCGCTGCTTGATTAATCGCATTATTATCTAATGTTGCAGTTTGTTCATTGATAATATTATTTGCGGCTTGAACAGCTTGATCATAGTTTTGTTGCTCTGGTTGATCTTCGTTGATATATTTGCTATTTGCTTTAGTTGCTGCGTTATCTTGAATGCTCTGTCTTAAACCATGCATTGCTTGGTTAAGCGTATTCGCATTTTGTTCAATTTGATGAACTGCAGTTACTAAAGTTGCAGCTGTAACTTGGTCTTTTAATGCTGTTTTTTGAGGATCATTTAAGCTTGTTAAAGCATCAATTGCTTGCGTCGCATTTGTTTTAGCAACTTGTAAATTATGATCTCCATTTAACGCTTGAAGTGTTGTTTGAACTTTAGTAATAGCTTGTTCTACTTCTGTTTGGTTCGCATTTTGACCAGTTTGTTTGTTAATCATTGCTGCTGCTTCATTTACCGCTGTATTATAAGCAGTTTGTTTATCAGTATCAGCATTGATGAAGTTACCACGTTGTTCAACGGCTTGATGATCTGCAATCGCATTAATTAAGTTACCCATCGCAGTATTTAAAGATTCTGCTGTTTGTTTGTGACCATTAACTGCAGCAATATCAGATGATTGCGTAATTTGTGATTGTAACTGTTGCTTTTGCGCATTATTCAAATGATCTAATTGATCAAGTCTGTTGTTTGCTTGTTGTTTAGCTGCTGCAAGGTTTTCATCACCATCTAATGCAACTTTCGTATTATTCACTTGTGTCGTTGCACCATTAACATCATCTGGATTCATCGTAGGCGATGTAGTTTGATTAATGATATTATTAGCAGCTGTTACAGCTTTGTTATAGTCATTTTGTCTTTGCGCAGTTGCATCATGATAATCTTCAGACGCTAATGTCGTTTGATTATCCGCAACACTATTTCTTAATAATTCCATCGCATGATCTAACGTTTGTGCTTTTTGATTAATCGTAGTGACATCTGTAACAAGTGGCGCTTGTGTAATTTGACTTTCAAATGATTGTTTTTGTGCATCATTTAAGTGTGTTAAGTTCGCCAATTGTTGTTTTGCTTGTTGTTTTGCATTTGCCAAATTGTCATTACCATTTAATGCTTGTTTCGCTGCGTTCACTTCATTAGTGATGCTTTCAACTTGTGCTTGTACTTCATTAGTACCACTTTGTTTATTCAATAATGCTTCAGCTTTTGCTACTGCCTGTTTATACGCATTTTGTTTGTCAGGATCTGCATTTAAGTAATTACCGTCCGCTAATATTTGATCTTTATCATTAATAGCTTGTGATAATTGATCCATTGCTTGATCTAGGCTCGTTGCTGTTTGTTTAACTTGGTTCACTGTAGCAATTTCAGGCGATTGATCGATTTGACCTTTTAATGCTTGTTTTTGAGCATCGTTTAAATGCGTCATTCCACTTACGGCATCTTTAGCATTTTGCTTTTCAGTGGCTAATTTAGCTTCACCGTTTAAGCTATTTTTAGCATCAGTCACTTGAGTTAATGCACGAGTAATGTCATCTGGGTTAAGCGTTGGATTTGTCGTTTGATTGATAATACCTTCCGCTTGAGACACTGCATTTGTATATGCTGTTTGCTTATCGACATCAGCATCGTGGTAGTTCTCACTTGCTTTCACAGTATCTTTATTTGCAATACCTTGTTTCAAGTTACCCATTGCTGTATTCACATTTTGTGCATTTTGTTTAGTTTGTTCAACTGTAGCTAAAGCTTGTGCTTGATTGATTTGGTTTCGTAATGCATCACGTTGTGGTTGATTTAAGTCACGTAACGTATCAAGATTTGCTAAAGCATCTTGTTTCGCTTGCGCTAATTTTTCATCACCGTTTAATGCATCTTTCGCTTGATTCATAGTTGTAACTGCTTGTGTTACTGTATCAGGCGCCAATACAGGTGTTGGTGTGCCATTTGCGATTTGTTGCGCTTGGTTAGCTGCATTGTTATAAGCTTGTTGTTTGTCTTGATCCGCTTGTGTAAAGTCAACTGATTGTGGTACTTGACTATTCGCTTGAATTTGTTGTTTCAACGTACCCATTGCATTATTTAACGCATCAGCATTTTGCTTAATAGCATTAACACCTGTAACAAGTTCTGCATGCGACACTTGGTCTTTTAATGCTGTTTTTTGTGGTTGATTTAAGTTTGGTAATTGATCAATGGCAGTATTCGCATTGTCTTTAGCAACTTGTAAGTTATGGTTACCGTTTAAATCGCCCTTAGCGTGAGTCACTTGTTGTAACGCTTGAGCCACTTGTTGTGGATCCACGTTTGCATTTGGTGTACCACTAATGATTTGTTCAGCATGTGCTACCGCATTGTTATATGCATTTTGCTTATCAGTATCAGCATTGACAAAGTTACCATTTGCTTTAGTTTGGTCTTTATCTGCAATACCTTGTTTCAATTGTGTCATTGCTTGATTTAAATCTTGTGCTGTTTGCTTAATCGTGTTTACATTTGCAACAGTTTGCGCAGCATCGACTTGTTGTTTTAATGCATCTTTTTGCGCTTGATTTAAATCATTTGCATTTGTAATCACTTGTTTCGCTGCATCTTTTGCACGTTGTACATTGTCATTACCATTCAATGCTTGTTTCGCTTCGTTCACACGTTGCATCGCTTGTTCCACTTCAGTTTGACTTGCATTGCTGCCATTTGCTTTAGATAAAATACCTTCTGCATGTGAAACCGCATTAGTATAAGCATCTTTCTTAGCTTGATCTGCATCAGTAAAGTTAATGCTATTTAATGTCTCAGTTTTATCTTGTAATGCATTGTTTAAGTTAGTCATAGCATTATTCAGATTTTGAGCATTTTGCTTAACATTATTAACTGTTGCAATATCTGGTGCTTGTTCAACTTGAGTTGTTAACGCTTGTTTTTGCGCATCATTTAAATGATCTAATGTACCAAGTGTTGTCTTAGTATCTTGTTTGGCATCAGCTAATTTTTGATTACCGTTAAGTGCTTGATTTGTGTCATTCACTTTAGTTAATGCTTGTTGAATTGTATTTGGATCCATTGTTGGATTTGTTGTTTGTTTCAACAATTCTTCTGCTTTTGTTACTGCATTATCATATGCTGTTTGCTTGTCAGTATCAGCATCATGATAGTTTTCGCTACCTTTAATTTGTGCTTTATCCGCAATGCCTTGTTTCAATTGTGTCATCGCATCATTAAGCGTTGTCGCCGCTTGTTGAATAGCATTGACGTTTGGTACAAGTGTTGCTTGCGTAATTTGTTTGCTGTATTCATCACGTTGCGCTTGGTTTAAGTTTGGCAATTGATCAATAGCATGTTGAACATTTTGTTTCGCCGTTGCTAAGTTCGTATTACCATTTAAATCATTTTTAGCTTGAGTAACTTTATTTAAAGCTGCAGTTATTTCGCTAGGTGTAACGACAACATCAGGCGTACCACTAATTAATGCTTCAGCTTTTGCTACTGCTTGATTATATGCATTTTGTTTATCAGGATCTGCATTGACAAAGTTACCATCAGCTTTAGTTTGTTCTTTATCTGCAATGCCTTGTTTTAATTGTGTCATCGCATTGTTTAACTCTTGCGCTGTTTGTTTAACATTGTTTACACCAGCTACAGTAGTTGCATTTTGAACTTGTTGTTTTAATGCGTCTTTTTGTGCTTGGTTAAGATCATTAGAGTTATTAATTAATGCTGTTGCTTCGTCTTTTGCATGTTGAACGTTGGCATTACCATTTAATGCTTGTTTTGTTGCATTAACTTGTTGGATTGCTTGTTCAACTTCTGATTGTGTTGCATTGCCACCATTAGCTTTTGAAATGATGTTTTCAGCATTTGTAACAGCAGTGTTATATGCTTGTTGTTTTGCTTGATCTGCATCAGTGAAGTTAACTGTTGCTTTCGTAGCATCTTTGTCAGCTATCGCTTGTTTCAAGTTACCCATCGCTGTATTTAAGTTTTGCGCATTTTGTTTAATTTGATTTGCTTCATCAACAGTATGCGCGCCATTAATTTGATTAGTAACAGCTTGTTTCTGCGCATTATTTAAGTTATCTAATGAACCTAAAGATTGCGTTGCTTGTTGCTTCGCTGCCTCTAAGTTTTCATTACCATTTAAAGCATTTTTAGACGTGCTTACTTGTCCAGCAGCTTGATTGATAACAGTCGGATCTAATGAAGGGTTTGTAGTTTGATCAATAATACCTTGTGCAGTTGTGACAGCATTATTGTACGCATCCTTTTTATTCGGACTTGCATCAGTATAATTTTGGTTTTGTTTTGTTGTCGCATTATCAGCAATACTTTGACGTAATTTGTCCATTGCTGCATCAACATTGTTTGCTTTTTGTTCATTACCTTGTGCTTCTGCAACAGTAGTCGATTGTTGTACCAATTGTTTTAATGCATCTTTTTGTGCATTTGTTAAATGGCTTAAACCGTCAATTGCTGTATTTGCGTGTTGTTTAGCTTTTTCAAGGTTTTGAGTACCATTAAGCGCTGCTTTCGTTGTATTCACTTGATTCATAGCTGCTTCAACTTGATCTTTAGGCACGTTTGTACCTGTAGATTTATTTAAAATATTTTCAGCATTACGAACCGCTTCATTGTATGCATTTTTCTTCTCTGGATCTGCATCTGCAAAGTTTTGACTGCCAAGTGTAGTGTCTTTATCATTCAAGCTATTTTTCAAGTTACCCATCGCTGTATTCAGTTCCTGAGCTGTTTGAATGGCTTGCGTTACTTCAGCTACAGTGTGCGCTTGATTGATGTTTCCAGTAACAGCACCTTTTTGTGCATTGTTTAAGTTATCTAATGTAGATAATGTTTGGTTTGCATTGTTTTTAGCATCTGTTACTTTTCTATCACCATTCAACGCTTGTTTAGTAGTTATTACAGTTGAAAGTGCTGCTTCAACTTGTGATTGGTTCGCATTTGTACCATTTGCTTGATTAATAATATTTTCAGCAGCCGTTACCGCATTGTTGTATGCTGTTTGTTTTTCTGGATCTGCATCTGTAAAGTTAACACTTTGTTTCACTTGATCTTTGTCTTGGATTCCGTTGATTAAACGTTCCATTGCTTGATCTAATTGTTCAGCTTTAGTTTTCACTTGATTTACTGTGCTAATATTTGGTGCATTTGTCACTTGCGTATTTAAATCTTGCTTTTGAGCATTATTTAAATGACTTAATTGGTTGATGTTAGCAGTTGTTTCTTGCTTTTTATTTGCTAAGTTTTGTGCACCATTAAGCGCTGTTTTGTTAGTGTTCACTTGATTAGCTGCTTGTGTTACTGCAGATGGATCAAGTGTCGGCTGACTCGTTGCATTAATGATATTTTCAGCACTTGTAACAGCTGTGTTGTATGCATTTTGTTTATCCGTATCTGCATCAACATATGGTTGACTTGCTTTAACTTCATCTTTATTCGCAATACTATTTCGAAGTTGATTCATTGCATTATCAAGATTTGTCGCGTTGTCTTTCACACTTTGGACGCCAGTTACTTGTGTCGCGCTATCAATTTGACCAGTAATACTTTGTTTTTGTGCATCAGATAAATGTGTCATTTGACGTAATGTATCTTTAGCTTGTTGCTTCGCAGTTGCTAAGTTTGTATCACCGTTTAAACCTGTTTCAGCATTATTAACACGTTGTGTTGCTGCTGTAACATCTGCTGCATTTGTAATCACATTAGGTGAACCATTTACAATGTTTTTCGCAGCATTATATGCATCAGTATAAGCACCTTGCTTATCAGGACTCGCGTTAGTGTAATTACCACCAGCAACAATTGTGTCATGATCAGCAATTGCTTGTTTTAATTGATCCATCGCATTATTAAGTGATGTAGCACTATTTTTCAGATCAGTTACACCTGATACACGTTGCGCAGCGTTCACTTGTTGTTTTAATGCTGTTTTTTGTGGCGTATTCAAATGTGTCAAGTTATCGATAGCTTGTGTAGCTTCAGTTTTAGCGCGTTGTAAGTTTGCGTCACCGTTCAAAGCATTTTCAGTAGACGTTACACTTTGAATTGCTTGTTCAACAGCTTGCTTATCTTTATTCGCACCATGATCTTTATTTAAGTAAGATTCAGCTTGTATGATGGCATTATCAAATGCTGTTTTCTTAGTTGGATCTGCGTCGATGTAGTTTTCGCTCGCTTTAGTTTGATCTTTATTTGCGATTGCTGTCTCTAATCGTTGCATTGCACCATCTAAGTCTTGTGCTTTCGTTTTAACACTATTTACACCGTTGACTGTTGTTGCACCTTCGATTTGTGATGTTAAATCTTGTTTTTGTGCATTATTTAAGTGTGTTAATGTACCTAAGTTTGCTTTCGCATCTGATTTTGCTTGTCTTACATTTGCATCACCGTTTAAAGCATTCTTAGCAGTCGTTACTTGATTTAATGCAGCTTCAACTTGTGCTTTTGTCATATTTTGACCGTTTGCTTTATCTAAAATACCTTGAGCATTCGTAACAGCATTTGTGTAAGCATCTTTCTTACCTTGGTCAGCATCTGTAAAGTTCACTTGTTGTTTAACAGTGTTTTGGTCATTAATACCATTTTGAAGTTGACCCATTGCTGTATTTAATTCATTAGCAGTATTTTGTGCAGCAGTTACACCTGCTACTGTCGTTGCATTGTCAATTTGACTAGTTGCTGCAGTTGATTGCGCATTATTCAAGTTACTATATGAAGCTAATGCACGTTTCGCTGACTCTTTTGCTTGAGCAACTTTATTATCACCATTCAAGTCATTTTTAGCTTGATTCAATTGGTTTAGTGCTGCTTGAACTTGTGTTTCATTCGCGTTGCTGCCATTAGCATTAGTAATTGCTTCTGCTTGTGTAACCGCAGTATCATACGCTTGTTGTTTTGGTTGATCCGCATCTTTGTAATTGACACTACGTTTCGTATTATCCTTTTCAGCAAGTGCATGTTTCAAATTACCCATCGCTGTGTTTAACGATGTTGCTTTATTTTTAGCCGCTGTGACAGCTGCAAGATTTGGTGCTTGATCCACTTCAGCATTTGCCGCAGTTCGTTGTGCATTGTTCAAGTCTGTCAAACGACCGATATCTGATTTCGCAGTTTGTTTTGCTGCTGCTAATTTTTCATCACCGTTCAATGCAGACTTCGCACTGTTCACTTGGCTCGCTTTTTGGTTAATTGTATCAGGATTCATTTCAGGGTTATTCGTTGCACTAATAATACCTTCAGCATTAGTTACCGCATCATTGTATGCATTTTGTAAATCTGCATTCGCGTCTTGATAATCTTCGCTTGATTTAGTCGCATCTTTAGAAGCAATACTTTGTCTTAATTGATTCATTGCTTGATCTAAAGTACCGGCATTAGCTTGAATACCTTGAACACCTGCAACAGTCGTACCGCTTTCGATTTGCGATGTTAAGTTTGCTTTTTGAGCATCAGTTAAGTGTGACATTGTCGCTACTTGTTGTTTAGCTGTGTTCTTCGCTTCATTTAAGCGCGCATCACCATTTAATGCAGTTTTAGCAGTATTCACACGTTGTAATGCTTGTTCAACGGCTGCTTTATTTTCATTTGTGCCAGCTGTTTTATCTAATAACGTTTTAGCTGCCGTTACAGCATCATTGTATGCTGTTTGTTTTTCTCTATCTGCATCAGTATATTTCTGAGCTGCTTTTGTAGCTGCTTCATCGTTAATACCACGTTGTAAGTTGCTCATTGCAGTATTTAATTCAGATGCTGTTGTAGACACTTGATTTACACCTGCAACTGTTGTCGCACCTTCAATTTGCGTTTTCAATGCTTCTTTTTGTGCATTGTTAATTGATGTTAGGTTATTCAATGCATTTTTCGCAGTTGTCTTAGCGTTCGCAACATTTTGATTACCGTTCAATTCGTTTTTAGCACGTTGTACATTTTGTAACGCAGTTTCGACACCGTCTTTTGCAGTATTTGGACCTTGTGCTTTATTTAAAATTTGTTCAGCTTGCGTCACTGCATTTGTATATGCATTACGTTTCGCTTCATCTGCATCAGTGAAGTTAACACCTTGCTTAATCGTATTCTGATCTTGAATACCATTTTTCAAGTTCGTCATAGCTGTATTTAATGCATCCGCATTATTTTGTGCTTGTGTTACTTCAATAACATGCGTTGCACCTTCGATTTGACGTTTCACTGCATCTTTTTGAGCGTCAGTTAAGTCACTTAAGCCATTCAAATGTTGCTTCGCATTTGTTTGCGCAGTTCTTAAGTTTTCTTGACCGTTTAACGCTTGTTGTTTAGCTGTCACTTGGTCTTTCGCTTGATTAATTTCTTGCGCATTCATTGATGGACTAGTTGTTTGACCAATGATTGCTTTTGCTGCAGTGACTGCATTGTTGTAGTCATTTTGTTTGTTTTGACTTGCATCTGTGTAGTTTTGATCTGCTTTAATCGTTGCTTCATTCGCAATGCTATCTCGTAGACCTTTCATTGCAGTGTTTAATGTTTGTGCATTATCACGAACAGTTTGAACATTTGGCAACGTCGTCGCTTGACCCACTTGTTCTTTAAGTTTTGCTTTTTGCGGACCATTTAAAGAAGTTAAACCATCAATTGCTGTGTTAGCATTTTGTTTCGCTACTTCTAAATTATGATTACCGTTTAACTGCGTCTTAGCATTCGTTACTTGCGTTGCTGCATTTGTAACATCTGATGGTGTTAACGTTGGTGTTGGTGTACCACTAACGATATTTTCGGCAGCTGTCACTTTTTCATCATATGCTTGACGTTTATTCGCATCAGCATTGACATAGTTACCACTAGCTTTTATCTCAGCTTTATCAGCAATGGCACGTTTTAAAGCTGTCATCGCAGTATTTAATTCAGTCGCAGTATGTTCAACACCATTTGCTGCAGATACACGTCCTGCACTTGTTACTTGTGCTTTTAATGCTTCTTTTTGTTTTGTATTTAAGTCCGAAGCATTTGTAATCGCTGTGTTAGCAGCCTGTTTCGCACGTTCTAAGTTTTGAATACCGTTTAATGCAGTATTTGCTTGTGTAACAGCTTGCATTGCTCTTTCAACATTTGCTTTAGGTGTATTACCGCCAGCTGTTTTATTTAAAATTGTAGCTGCTGCATTTACTGCTTGAGAATAAGCAGTTCGTTTAGCATCATCAGCATCTTGATAATTTTGACTTTGTAACGTCGTGTCTTTATCACGAATTGATGTTTCTAATTGACCCATAGCACCATCTAATTGTTGCGCTTTGGCTTTAACTGTATTAACACCTTCAACATTTGTTGCTTGTGTAATTTCATTATCTAACGCTGTACGTTGTGCATTATTAATGTGTGTTAATGTACCTAACGTTTGTTTAGCAGCGGCTTTAGCTTCATTTAATTTCGCATCACCGTTCAACGCCGTTTTCGTACTGTTCACATTTTGTAATGCTTGTTCAACTGCTGCTTTGTCTACATTTTGACCACTAGCTTTTGTTAAAATTGCTTTCGCTGCATTTACAGCTTGATCATAAGCTGATTTCTTACTTGGCTCTGCATCTAGGTATTTCTGAGTTTGTTTTGTTTGTGTCTCATCATTGATACCGTTTTGTAAACTATGCATTGCGTTATTTAATTCTGTTGCTTTGACAGTTTCTTGATTTACACCAGCTACTGTTGTTGCACCATCAATGCTACGCGTTAACGCATCTTTTTGTGCATTGTTAATTGATGTTAAGTTATTTAAGTTGTTTTTCGCAGTTGTCTTAGCTTGAGCTAAGTTTTGCGCACCATTTAATGCATGTTCTTTAGTTGTCACTTGTGATGTTGCTTGCGTAATAGTATTTGGTTCCATCGTTGGGTTCGATGTTTGATTAATGATTGCTTTTGCTGCAGTAACTGCGCTGTCGTACTCGTTACGATTATTTGGACTTGCGTCAGTGTAGTTTTGACCTGCTTTAATTGTTGCTTCATTCGCAATACTATCTCTTAAGCCTTTCATCGCTGTATTCAACGTTTGAGAACTATTTTTAACAGTTTGAACGCCATCTAATGTAGTTGCACTTTGAACTTGTTCTTTTAATTTTGCTTTTTGTGCATTATTCAATTGTGCTAAGCCGTCAATTGTATTGTTGGCATGCTCTTTCGCTACACGTAAGTTGTTATCACCATTTAATGCTGTTTTAGCCGCATTGACTTGTGATGCCGCACTATTTACGTCATTGACTGTTAATGTCGCATTCGGTGTACCATTAATGATATTTTCGGCGTTAGTCACTTTTGAATCATACGCTTGACGTTTTTCTTGATCAGCATTGACATAATTACCGCTTGCTTTTGTTCTTTCTTTATCAGCAATAGCTGCTTTAAGTGCTGTCATCGCACCGTTCAATTCAGTAGCTGTATGTTGAACGTTATTTGCATCAGATACACGTTGTGCATTGTTAACTTGTGTTTTTAATGCATCTTTTTGTTTTTGATTTAAGTCATGTGCGTTGTTAATTGTGTTCGTCGCATTTGTTTTAGCTTGAGCTAAGTTTTGTGCACCATTTAACGCTGCTTTTGTTGTATTGACTTGATTTGCCATGCCATTAATCGCATTAGCATCCATATTTGGATTGTTCGTTGCATTAATAACACCATTTGCATTATTTACAGCAGTATTGTAATTATTTTTGTTGCTATCAGATGCATCAAGATAATTTTGACTTGTTTTCGTCGTATTATCATTTTGGATACTTGTACGTAATGCACCCATGGCAGTATTTAACGTATTACCTTTATCTTTAACACCATTTACACCAGCTACATTTTGCGCTTGTTCAACTTGATGCTTCAAGTTGTCTTTTTGTAATTGTGTTAAGTTAGGTAAACCATTAATCGTATTTGTTGCTGAAGTTTTCGCATTTCTTAAGTTTTCAGCACCATTTAAAGCCGCTTTCGCTCTTGTAACTGCATTTAATGCATTATCAACGTCTGCTTTAGATGTGTTACCACCAGTTTGTTTATTTAAAATGCCTTCAGCTGTTGTGACAGCTTGAGTATATGCATTTCGTTTTGATTCATCCGCATCAAGATAATTTTGATTTCTTAATGTAGCATCTTTATCATTGATTGAACCTTGCAAGCTATTCATTGCGCCGTCTAATGTATTGGCATTTGTTTTCACAGTATTAACGCCATCAACAGTCGTCGCTTGATTGATTTGACCTTCTAACGCAGTACGTTGTGCATTTGTAATATGGTTTAAAGTACCTAAGTTTTGTTTAGCTGCCGCTTTCGCTTCTGCCAGTTTCGCATCACCATTCAATGCATCTTTCGTACTTGTTACTTGTTGTAATGCACGGTCAACTGCTGCTTTATCTGAATTTGATCCAGTTTGTTTATTTAAAATTGCTTTCGCAGCAGCTACAGCTTGATCATAAGCAGTTTTCTTACTTTGTTCAGCGTCACGATATTTTTGAGTTTGTTTTGTTGTATTTTCATCATCAATACCATGTTGTAATTGACCCATAGCTGTATTAAGTTCATTTGCAGTTTGTTGGATACTTGTTACATTTGCAACACGTTGCGCACTTGTCACTTGTGCTTTTAACGCATCTTTTTGCGCTTTATTTAAGTTAGTAGCACCATCGATGGCATTTGTTGCTGTTTGTTTCGCTTGCGTTAAATTATGTGTACCATCTAATGCATTTTTCGTTGATGTCACTTGTGTAGCGATTTGGTTAATTGCATTAGCATCCATATTTGGATTGCTTGTTGCGTTAATGACACCATTAGCACTATCAACAGCATTGTTATAGTTTGTTTTGTTACGTTCTGTAGCATCAAGATAGTTTTGGCCATTTTTCGTAACTGTGTTATCTTGAATGCTATTTCTTAACGTACCCATAGCACCATTTAATGTGTTGGCACTTGATTTAACAGTATCTACACCTGCAACATTTTGTGCTTGTTGCACTTGTTGTTTCAATTTATCTTTTTGTGCAGTTGTTAAATGTTGAAGGCCGTTTATAGTAGTGTTTGCATTTGATTTAGCTTGCTCTAAATTATGGTTACCATTTAGGGCACCTTTCGCATTTGTCACTTGTGACAACGCGTTTTCAACGGCAGCTTTATCTAAATTTGATCCACTATTTTTATTTAAAATATTTTCTGCGTTCGTAACGGCTTGAGTATAAGCAGTTTTCTTATCTGAATCAGCATCATGATAGTTTTCGCTCGCTAAAGTATGCGCTTTATCATTAATACCATTTTGCAAGTTAGCCATCGCTGTATTCAATTGTGTACCTGTATTAGATACCGCTTCAACACCAGCTACTGTTGTTGCTTGATCAATTTTAGTTGTTAAGTCACGTTTTTGAGCATTATTAATTGACGTTAAGTTATTTAATGCATGTTTAGCTGTATTCTTCGCATTTGTAACGTTTTGATCACCATTCAATGCATTTTTAGCACTTGTAACATTTTGAATAGCCGCCTCAACATCTTGTTTAGACGTATTTGCACCTTGCGTTTTGTTCAAAATTGTTTCTGCTCTGCTTACCGCATTTGTATACGCATCACGTTTAGCTTTATCTGCATCAGTGAAGTTAACACCTTGTTTAACTGTGTTTTGATCATGGATAGCTTGTTCCAAGTTGCCCATTTGCGTATTTAACTCAGTTGCTGCATTTTTAGCAGCTGTTACCTCACTCACATGACCTGCGCGATCAATTTGTGTTGAGATTGCAGATTTTTGGTTATTTGTTAAGTGTGATAATGTATTTAAGTTTTGCTTAGCAGTGTTTTGTGCATTTCTTAAGTTTTCAGCACCGTTTAAACCATTTTTAGCATTATTCACTTGTGTTGTAGCTTGGGTAATCGCACTAGCATCCATAGTCGGATTGTTAGTTTGATTAATGATACCTTTCGCATTTGACACAGCGCTATTATATGTTGATTGGTTATTCGAACTTGCGTCTGTATAGTTTTGACTTGCTTTGACTGTTGTTTCGTTAGCAATACTATCTCTTAAGCCTTTCATTGCATTGTTCAATGCTTGTCCATTTGTTTGAACAGTTTGTACGTCTTCTAATCTATTGGCTTGTCCCACTTGTTCTTTTAATTTAGCTTTTTGAGGTGTATTTAATTGTGTTAATGCATCAATAGCAGTATTGGCGTTTTGTTTTGCTTCACGTAATCTTTCGTCACCATTTAATTCTTGTTTCGCGCTGTTTACTTGATTAGCTGCAGCTGTTACTTCTGAAGATGTCGTAACAACCGTTGGCGTACCGCTAATAATATGTTCAGCATTGGTAACTTTAGTTGTGTAAGCATTTTGTTTAGTGCTATCGGCATTAACATATTTACTGCTTGCTAACGTATTCGTCTTATCTGCGATGGCATGTTTTAATGTGCCCATTGCCGTGTTCAGTTCAGTCGCATTGTGCTGTACATCTTGTGCATTAGATACGCGTTGAGCACCATTAGCTTGTGCTTTTAATGCATCTTTTTGTTTTTGATTTAAATCAGATGCGCCATTGATTGCTGTAATCGCTGCTTGTTTCGCATTGTTTAAGTTTTGCGTACCATTTAATGCATGTTTCGCATTATTAACATTATTAAGTGCTTGTTCGACTGCTGTTTTCGCTGTATTCGGTCCAGTTTGTTTATTTAAAATGGTTTCGGCTGCTGATACAGCTTGATTGTATGCATTACGTTTTTGCTCATCAGCATCCAAGAAGTTTTGGCTCGCTAATGTTCCTGACTTATCGTTGATAGCCGTTTGTAAGTTACCCATAGCACCATCTAAACTATTCGCATTTTGTTTAACAGATTCAACACCAGCTAAGTTTGTAGCTTGTGAAATTTGATTTGTTAAATCATTACGTTGAGCTGTAGTGATATGCGTTAAAGTACCTAAATGTTGTTTCGCTGCGTTTTGAGCTGCAATTAATTTTGCATCACCATTCAATGCATGTTTCGCATTATTAACACGTTGTAATGCTGCTTCAACTGCATTTTGCGCAGTGTTTGGACCTGTCGATTTATTTAAAATCGCTTTCGCTGCAGTAATAGCATTATCATACTCTTGTTGTTTATTTGTATCAGCATCACGATATTTCTCAGATGATTTCACTTGAGATTCGTTGTTAATACCATTCTGTAAGCTAGCCATAGCTTGGTCTAGATGTTGCGCATTTTGTTTTACAGTATCAACACCACTCACTCTTGTCGCACTAGTAATTTGACTAATCAAATTGTTCTTTTGAGCATCTGTAATACTTGTCAATGTGTTTAAGTACGTTTTCGCATTTTGTTTTGCAGCAGCTAAGTTTTCATCACCGTTAAGTGCCGTTTTAGAACTATTCACTTGATCTGCTTTTTGTGTAATCGTACTTGGATTCATTTCTGGATTACTATTCGCATTAATAATCGTTTCGGCAGCAGCTACTGCGTTGTTATATGCTGTTTGCTTATCATTATTAGCATCTACGTAATCTTCACTTGCTTTAGTCGCATCTTTGTTGGCAATACTTTGTCTTAACGTATTCATCGCTTGATCTAATGTATTAGCATTTGATTGAACCGTATGAACAGCAGCGACAGTAGTACCACTATTAATTTGGTTTGTTAAATTCGTTTTTTGTGCAGTTGTTAAATGCGTCATATTATTTAACTGCTGTTTCGCTGTTTGCTTCGCTTGATCTAATAAACGCGTACCATCTAAGTTATTTTTAGCCGAATTCACTTGATTCATCGCTTCAGTAACTTGATCTTTCGTTTTATTTTGACCATTTGATTTGTTTAAAATATCTTTCGCAGCTTGTACCGCATTTGTGTATGCTGTTTTCTTACTTGGTGTCGCATCTTGATAATTTTGACTATTAAGCGTCGTTTGTTCATCGTTGATCGCACCTTGCAAGTTACCCATCGCAGTATTTAAATCTGTACCTTGTTGTTTAACAGTATTTACGCCAGCAATATTTGATGCAGCATTAATTTTAGATTTAACATCTGCTTTTTGTGCATTATTTAAATGTGGTAATGCATCTATTGCACTTGCAGCATCTGTTTTAGATTGTGCTAATTTTTCATCACCATTTAATGCATTTTTATTAGTAGTAACAGCTGAAGTTGCACGATTAACATCATCAACAGACATCGTTGGATTTGTTGTTTGATTAATGATTGTTTCGGCACTTGAAACGGCACTATTATATGCATTTTGTTTAGATGAATCTGCATCCGCATAATCTTCTGTACGTTTCACTTGCTCTTTATCTGCAACAGTTTGTCTTAAGTTACCCATTGCACTATTTAAGTTTGTTGCATTTTGCTTAATCGTATTAACTGTCTCGATTTGATGCGCACCATTAATTTGCGATTGTAAGTTTTGACGTTGTGCATTATTCAAGTTATTTAATTGACCTAATGCAGTGTTCGCTTCTTGTTTCGCAGTATTTAACTTAGCTTCACCATTCAATGCATGTTCTTTACTAGTGACATTTGATAAAGCATTGTTAACATCACTTGGTGTTATAACTGGATGTTGTGCATTACCATTAATAATGTCATTCGCATGGTTGTATGCATTGTTGTAATCATTTTTCTTATTAGTATCTGCGTTGACATAATTATCACTTTGTACGACTTGATTATGATTAGCAACGCCACGTTTTAAACCTGTCATAGCAGTATTTAAGCTTTGAGTCGTTTGTTTAATATCATTTACTGCTTGTACATTTTGTGCACTATTCACTTGTTGTGTTAATGCATTCTTTTGTGCTTGGTTTAAATCACTTGCATGCGTAATCGCATTTGTTGCTTCTGTTTTCGCACGTTGTAAGTTTTGTTGACCATCTAAAGCATCTTTCGTCGATTTAACAGATGCTGCTTTTTGGTTCACTGTATTAACATCCATTGTTGGATTATTAGTTTCTCCAATGACACCTTTAGCTGCATTGACTGCATTGTCATACGCTTGTTTATTAGCTTGAGTTGCGTCAGTGTAATTTTGACCTGATTTAATCGAATTATTATCCGCAACACTGTCTTTTAGCTTAGTCATCGCAGTATTTAAAGCTGTAATGTTAGACTTAATTGTTTCAAGCGCAGCATGATTTTGAGCAGCATTAATTTGTTGCGTGAAATTATTTTGTTGTGCTTGGTTTAAGTTAGATGCACCATGTAATGTTGTTAAAGCTGGCTGTCTATCTAATGTTAAACCTTGACGTGCTGTATTTAATTGATCCTTAGCTTGGTTTGCCTCTGCCACTTTATCATTGATATTTTGGACAGTTGGGTTGCCATTCAACACTTGATTAATTTCAGTTAACTTTTGACGCGCTGCTTGTAATTTTTGGTTGTACGCATTTAACGAAGCGGTCGTCATACCTGTTGTATCTGTTGGTTGATTAATGCTTTGTTCTAATTGCGCTTTCGCAGTTTGAAGCGGTGCTTTATCTGGTGTTAAAGCTTGACGCGCATGATCCAAATCAGATTTAGCTTGATTTGCTGCAGACGTATTTGTATTAATTTGATCTACTGTTGGTGAACCAGCTAATACTTGATTGATTTGTTGAATCTTATTACGTGCAGCTGTTAACTTCGCATTGTATGCATTTATAGAGTCTTGCGTCATACCAGTTGTACTTGTTTGCGTGTCAATACTATGTTGTAGTTGATTTTTCGCATTTTCTAAAGGCGCTTTATCGACTGTTAAGCCATTGCGCGCTTGATCAAGTGCTGTTTTAGCAGCATTCGCTGCTGTCACGTTTTGACGAATCGTTGCAACATCTGGATGAGAAGCCAGTACGCGATCAATTTCTTGAATTTTAGTTCTAGCTGCTGAAAGTTTTTCATTAAATGTAGCAACAGATGCGCTTGTCATACCAGTCGTACTCGTTGGCTGATCAATATCATTTTGTAACTGAGTTTTCGCAGCTTGTAATGGTGCCAAGTCTGGTGTTAATCCAGCAATTGCTTGTTTTAAGCTATTATATTTTTCTTCTACTTTAGCTTTTTCTGCGGCAATTTGTTGATCTGTCGCATCACCATTGTTAATAACATTTTGTGCATTTGTTGATTCTGTTTGACCCGCACGTTTAGCATTTTCATATGCTTGGATTGATGATTGTGTCATACCATCAGTAGTTACAGATTTATTGATTTCTTCATCAAGTTTCGTCTTAGCAGTTCTTAAAGCACTATTATCAGCTAAAGGAACTAATTGATTAATAGCTTGCGTTAATCGCTCATTTACACGATTTACATTTGTTAATGCAGATTGCACTTCTTGTACTGTTCTTATTGGCTTTTGAATAATAGCATTGGCACTATTTTTAGCACTTGTTAAGTCACTTTGAAGCGCATGCATTGAATTATTGTACGCAGTGATACTTGCTGGTTTCTTACCAGTCGTTGTACCTGTGCGATTCAATTGTTGCACTGCTTGCTCTAAGGCATGTGTATCTGCAGTTAAATCATGTTTCGCTTGGTTTAATGCTGTTAATGCGTTATCGACACGACGTTTTTCATCTGAAATTTGTTGTGCAGTTGCATCACCATTGTCAATGACACGTTGTGCTGCTGTAATTTCAGATTCTGCTTCACGTTTCTTCGCATTATAGTTATCAATACTTTGTTGCGTCATACCAGTAGTCGATGGTACTTGGTTCACAGAACTTTGTAAGTTATTTTTAGATGTTACTAATTGACTATTATCTTCTTTATTTTGAAGTAATGCTTTAGCTTCATTTATCTTAGTTTGTGCAGCTTGAACTTTAGATAATGCTGCGTTCACTTGTTGTGGTGTTGCACGATCATTATTAATCACTTGTTGCGCTTCTGTTTTTGCAGCGTTAATTTGTTGTTGCGCATTATGGATTGCGTTATTGTATTGCGTAATCGTACCTGGCTTTTTACCATCTGTGCTCACAGGATCATCTAAATGATTTTTAGCTGTGATTAACTCACGTTTATCCGCTTTTGTGAAAATGGACTCTTGTACTTCTTCAGTACTACCATCATTGTAAGTTACTGTCACAGGAATCGTCGTTGTGCTACCACCAGCTAAATTAGTAGGCATTGCTGTGCCGTTTTTAATCGTTGCATTGCGTTTTTCTGATACTTGAACTGCATTGTTGATTTCAGCAGCTGTTACATTTGAACCATAATCTTTCACAATTTCAGTTGTATTGACAGTATGTGTTGCCGGTGCAGTTAATGTACTTGGATTACTGCTTGCTGAGTGACCAGTACCTGCTTTCGGTGTAATTGTGATTGTTGAATTCGGCTTGATAGTGTTGGCATTAAACGTCACTTTACCAGTTTGTGCATCTAACGTTACATAGTCAGGTTTATTAGCTATTGTCCATTGATTATTTTGACCACGAACAACACTAAGTGTCTTACTATGTTCTGCACCATTACCCACTTTTTCAGTGTAAGCAATATCCATTGCTTGAGTTGGATTAATTAAATGACCTGATGGGTTATTAGGCGTGATATCAATATTACCATTTTGCCAAATTTTCGTAGTCGCTTGGTTCGGTTGTGGTGCGACAACTGTGAAATCATCACTACGTTGCTCGTCACTGATTGTTTCGCCACTACCTTGTGTTGCAACAACTTGAATTGTATCAGCAGGATTGAAAGTACCTGCTGCAACAGTAATACCATTATTAGTTCCAACAATACCTGTTACATTAGCTGCTGATGCTTCTTTCACCCATGGGCTCGTATTATTACGACGTGTAAATGTCGTTACAACATTTCCATTACGTTTAATAACTAATTTGTCAGCATATGTCGTAACATTACCAGCATGAGTATTGACTGTTTGGTTCGCACCAGGTGCAATTGTAATCGCTCCTGCCGCTGTTTCAGTCACAGTTGGTTTCGCTGGTTGAACATCTTTTACTACAAATTTCGCTGGTAAAGATGATGCAAATGTATGTCCGTTATAGATGACGTCATATTTTGCATTAACGACTTTAGCCACATTCGGTTTATTCATAGCTGACCAGTTTGCGTCATTTGTACCTGTAGTATCACGATTCCATTTATACGTAAATCCATCTGTTGGTAAACCTGTAGCATTTTGCATTTGTGCATATCCTGATGCTTGCGTACCACTTGCTAAAGTGCCACCAACTGTTGTTGTATAAGTAGTTTGAGGGAATTCAAATTGATATACGTTCACAGTTACAGGAACTCGTTTAGCAGCTGAAATACCTGGATATGTGACATCGACATTTAAATGTTGAACGCCTGCTTGTTGGTTATTTGGTTGTTGTCTATTTGCCCAAGCCGCTGTAATACCATTCGTGTTAGTATTTGGATCAAATGTAATGTAGTTTATCGCATCCGTTCCACTAGTCAAATTTTGACCTTTCACATCACGTGATGGCGCCTTAGCATTAGCAACTGGATAAACTTTGACTGGAACTTCAACATTACGCGTACCTTGACCACTAGGTAATGTTACAACCGCAGTTTTATGAGTGTTGCCGACTGTATTCTTCCATGTATCTGGACTATCATGCCATGCAACCGTTGCTCCATGTGGCGGATTTTGAATAAATCGTTCTACATGACCGAAATCAAAACCGTCGCCACCTTTAATAAATACAGCGCCTTCAGTAGTTGCTTGTAATTGTGGCGTCACTGTTACTGTTGCACTGTCATTTGAATCAACAGATTCATTTCTTGTTACATCTATCGCTCGACCATGTTCATCTTGAGTAGTGTACGTCACATTATTCATTGTGATAGAAGACCTTGCCTTAATCACACCATTTGGCAACGCATCACTTACCGTTACAACTGCAGTATTACCACTACCATAAGTCGTGTTTGTAATCGTTAATGGCGCATTATCTGCTTTAAATAATTTAATAGATGAACTACTTAACACATTATTAATTTTAATTTGTTGGTTAGTAAGACCTGCTTTATAAGTCACAGAGTTGCCATCAATTCGCGGTGGATCTGGTTTAACTTTTGCTAAAATCTTGATAATTTGCGTTTGGTGATTATCATAAGTAACTCGAATATCCCTTGTTGAAATACCAACCACATCTTTACTTGGTCCATATGAATTTGTAAATTGGAAATTCATACGTTGCGCATTTTGTGTCCAAGAATCATTAACTGGTTTAACATATTGTTTCGCATCATACACATCAGATACACCTGGGAACACAGCGCCTCTATTCGTCTCAAAGACATGTTTCGGTACTGTACTTACTACTTTATATGTTGCTGTTTTCGTAATCGGCGTTGTTTCACCATCAATTAAGATATGTGCAGTTACTGTTATATCTTCACCAATACGTGTATTATCTTTATTTGGCGCTTGTCCACTTACCCATGTAATAGTTGCATCTGGAATGGCACTACCATTAGATAACTTAAAGTAATCTGATGCACTAGAACCATTACCTGCTGGGAAGTCTTGGCCTTGTACAGTGTAATGCGAATGTGCAACGATTTCTGGAATGACATGCTTTACAGGTACAGTCACTGTTGATGTTGTTCCATCTTGATAAGTAACAGTTACTGTGACATTGGCATTATTTCCAGTACGACTGACATTACTAACTGTTTTACTAGTGATTTCATTTGCGCTTGCTGTTGCATAGTTTCTATTTGGTGCATTACTTGTAAACGTTAATGAATTAATAATTGCCGTTTGATCAGCTTGTGATACTGTCGCATTATTCGAAATATTGGCAATTCTCACAGGATTAGCAGCCGTTGATGAAGTACCAACTCGATATTTATCACGCAAAGGTTTCACTGTTACATTGAATGAAGTTGTAGCTGTATTACCACTTGTATCAGTTGCCACTAAATTGATCGTTTTATTTGTAGCAGATGTCACATTTGGTGCCGTTGCAGAAACATGTTGATGGTTATTATCAACAGTACCTGTAATTTGTGATGTATTTGGTACAGTTACAGATTGCACACCAAAGTTATCATTCGCTGTAATCGTATTTGTAAATGTTTCACCTGAGAACACTTGATGATTAGTGTAATTACCTACTGAAATTGTTGGATTCACTAAATCACTTGGTACAAAATAAATGTTAATAGCGTCAGTAGTATTTCCTGTATTTTGATTTAAATGTTCAACATATTGTTTTGGACCATATGGCGTTAAGTATAACTGTGCTTTATAAACTGCATCACTTGCATTATGTGTAGAATTACTTTTTACAACGTGGTCAATTGTAAATGCGCCAGCACCATTAGCTGCCGGTTCGTTTACGTTAACAACAGTTGAGTTACTATGGTTTGCACGAGTATTTGAATTTGTAACAGGTTGCCCACCATAACCGTTTGAAGGGTTGATGATGTCTAACACTTGAATCACTTGACCATTCAACGTAAATTGACGTTGACCATCAGTTGTCGCATTTGATTGTGAATAACCAGTCGTTCTAAAGTTAGGTCTTCCGCCAGCTTCTGCTTGTGATTTTTCATTACCAGTAATGTTATTTCGCAATCCAGGCACTGTAGTTGTTGCTTTTAACATTGTTAAAATGTCATTCGTCGTAATTTGAGTACCTAATGTAGCATCATAACGATAAATTAAAGATTTATGGTCATCAGACCATGATAAACCACCATCTGTTGGTCTGTTTGCAATTTTTGCATTCGTCCATGTCACTGTATAATCTTGTGGGAAATTAACCCAACGCAAGAAATTCATATTAGCTAGGTTTGACGCGAATGATTTCGTTAATCGACCTTTATTAATATTTACTGTAATAGTACTTACATTAGCACCATTAGGTGTATTTGTAACTGAAATATCACCTTCGGCAAGCGTAATTACATCTCTATTTGCATTAATAAATGCTTGTTTTACTTTTGAGATTTCATCAGTAGTTAAATCATATGTTGACGTACGATACACACGTTGATCGCCTTCAGGTTGTTTCACATCAACGATTTTTAAACTAATATAGAAATCTTCAGTGTCTTTATGATATGCATTTGAAGCAACTATATGATATAACTGCGTGCCTGCATTCATTTGACTAACTTCTTGTGCAGTTGGAATAGTTCTATCAGATGTAATATTTGTAAATGTGCCACTTGGAATAGCTTGTCCATTACTTAAAGTAAAATATTGTTTAATATCACCAATACTAAATGATTGTCCTTTAGCAATCGTTACCGTTGCTGTTTTAGCAGCATTGACAGTTTGGTATTCAGGTTTCACAACTGGTTCGTATGTCATCACATTTGTAGCATCAAGCGTTGTCGATGAGCCATCACGGTAATGTAATGTGACATTACCATTATTATCGACAGTTACTGGATCAGTTGATGCTAAATATCCTCTTATATTTTGGTTTTTATTCATAAAGGCAGTAATTATTCTTTGCTTTTCATCATTAGATACAGCAGTCGGATTGACTACTACAACTTTCTCAGTATTTCCTAATACAATCGGATGAGCATCTTCACTAATTTTACCTACATGAATTGACACATGTTTAGATTGACTATCATTTGTCGTATTATTGACATTGTCTGTCGCTGATACTTTAAATGTAATATCACTGTTAAATGCCTGATTCATAGAGACTCTACCTGTAATAGCTAATGAGCCGTTTTTGTTGTCGGATTTAGTTAAATTTGATGTCCAACCACTTGGCAATGTCGTAATAGTTGTACTTTTTAATCCAGAATGTCTATCAGAGACACCCATTGTAAAGTTGACTTCGTCGCCTCGATAGTATTTGGCATTTATTCCAACAGGATTATTGATTGTTGGTGGAATGTCATCTGGCAAAATAGTAACAGCATTACTCATATTAGATGCAACTACTTTATTATAATAAACTACTGCTCTAATTTGTTTACCTACTGGTGGTATGAATACAACATAATCTTTTGGTTGTATAGTAATTGTGTTATGGACCCCATCAGGTGTACCAGTCGCAAGTATCGTATAACCAGATGGTATTTGATCTGCCTCACTACCACCATTCGTAGTTTGATTTGTTGGTGCAACTAAATAAACCAATGCAGATGGATCCAACGGTATTCCCGAAATATTAACTGGGACTTTTTGTAATGCTGTACCTCTTAATTCCTCTGCTGTCGTTGTAATTCTTGGCGTATGTGGCTTAACACGTATTTCGAATAATTGTTCTTTACGACCAAAACGTATTGTTCCAAAGTAATCCCCTGGTAATAAGTTACCAACTAATTCGATATTACGTTCTCTGGCATTATTAGTTCTATTTGTTGAATTCTCAATGTGTAATGTACGTGGAATACCTGTAATTTGCCAATCTTTATCTGTAAAGTTTTCATTACTTGTTAAATTAATACGTAACGGTTGAATAGATGTTACGCTTCCACCTAAATTCACTGAAGCATTCCCTTGGTTACCTGCATATACATAGAAAACCGGATGTCCTGCTTGTTTTGAAAATGGCTTATCAGCAATATTTTGTGTGTCATCATTTTTATAAAATTTAATATTATGTTGAATTTCAGGTAATACTGTCAAGTTAACTGGCACTAAAGTTTCTGCGTTTCCATGTCCATCTGGATAATCAAATCCAATCATTAATTGAATTGGTGTTCTGTTTCTAGCTGCCTGTTGTAGTTTATCATCAGTAAATAACTGACTTATTTGATATTCATTTAATTCCTGGACTCCACCTGGTCTACGAGCATTAGGATTGGCATTAGTTGGATAAAAACCTAATACTTTATTACTCGGTGTCTTAACATAACTTAATGGGTCATCCATAAAGTCATCGATATTTAAGTTTGTACTTTCAAGAACCTTTTTCATCTTGTAAGTATTTTGACCTACTTCTACATTTTTAGTTGTACCTATTCGATATGTACGGTTTACTGTTTGTCTTAAACCATCAAGTCGTTGTTGGTGATCTTGAGTAGATTCAACGTATAATTGACTATACATAAATAATTGATTGTATTCTAAAGCACGACCACCAGCAGCATAATACAATTTATTAACTGTTGGACCTTGCGTTTTAAATGAAATCGTATAGCTTGCATCACTTTTACCAATAAATGTATAAACTTTTGGTGCTCCAGGGGATTCTGTCGGTCTTTCACCATTGATATATTTAAATGTTTGCTCACCTAATGCTTTAGTCGCAGCAGGTGCATTTGCTTCACTGAAATAATCCCCTGCTCGTGCTAAATCTCTCAAGCTATTAATATGAACAGTTGGCCAATCATAAATAACTTCCCCACTTCTATTTCTAATTTTAAAGTCCCACGAACGTGAATCATTTACACCATATGGCCACATTTGTGTAAGTGGTTTATTAGCACCTTGACCTGCACCATTACTCCATTGTACATTCGTCCCGTCTGCATTCACTGTTACAAAATCAGTGCGTCCAACTGGTACTTGATCAGCTGGCAGTGCAAACCAGTAAATCATATTTTCGTGCGGTGCATGACCTTTGTTAAACTTAATCACCCATTGATAACCGTCTCCAGTTTGCTTCGCTGTTATAAGAGCTATTTCTTTAGCAGCTGAAGCCTTTAAAGTATTCCAAGGCGTAGTTGGTAAATTATATGGCGCACCTTTGTTTGATGCGTTAATATATGTACCTACAGGATACCCTGAACCATCATTAGCATTTTCAACGTAGTATGATGAGTCTGCATTTTGATAACTTGATACTGATCTAGGTTCTGCTGCTCTTGACTCAACCGAACGCGTTTGAATTCTACTTGAGCGTCGGCTAGTTTGTTGACGTTGAGGCATTGTGCGGATCAATGCAACAGCTTGTTCCAATTCTTTGTATGCAAGTTGCAAGTCTTTATTGTTTATTGGATCGTTACTACCTAATAACGTATTGATCTTATCAAAAATGCCTTTTACATAGTTAAATGTGCCAGAATCTGCATTTTCACGGTCAATAAAGCGATAATCATGATAATTTGCATCAAAAAATGCTTGTAATTCATTTCGGTCATGTTGTACGTTACCATTATCAGATAAATCTGAAGCTGTTACTACATTTGCTTCATGATTTTCTACATGAGTGGCTCTATTGTCGTTTCCATTTTTATTAGCAGATTGACTTTCGTTTTGTTTATGCTTACTTTCTTCTTTATCTGGTTGTGTTGTCGCAGCCGTTGCTGAATCTTTCTTTGTATTTACATTTTGAGATGCTGGTTGTTCATCATTAGTAGTAGATGATTGCGCTACTTTTTGATCTACTAAATTAGCTTGACTAATATTTGGTTGCTCATTTTCATGAGTAGCAGATAATGATTGACCATTTTGTGAATTTTGAGAATTTTGTGCTTGAGATTCTCGATTCTCAGTCTGTTCATTATTACTTTGTTGTTTCTGTTTAACCACGCTTGCTGGTTGATTTGTTTCAGCAGCATGTGCTTGTGATGTATTGAATCCTAAAAATACCAATGTCGCAATGACAGTTGAAAATGTACCAACTGTATATTTACGAATACTAAACTTTTGAATTTTATCACGATAATTCACAGCTATTGTTCACTCCTTATCTTGTTGTTATGTCTCTGTTGTGTTGTGAATGTATTTACTTTTGATTGCTTGTGTATTGTAATGCTCATTCCATTCTCATTTAAAAATTTAAAACGATGACGATTCAATACAATTCCGCAATCTATCCAAAAAGTATTGAAACACATTACAACTATGTGTTGAACAATTTATTTATGCTCCAGAATATAATAACACAAAATATATTGTAAGGTAAATTGAATTTGTGACAATTTATAATAATTATAAATAAAGTAGCGTAAAAGAGTAATAAAAAACCAATCCCTATGTTCATTTAAAATAATGACACATAAGAATCGGTTTATATTTTTGTTTAATATTGTAGCGACTTGTATGATTTCAATTTAATTCTCAATTATCATAATTGAGTGTCGTTTTGTTTAGGCACAAGCAACATAATGATAACGAATGATAAAATTCCCATTCCTGCGTTTAACCATAATGCAATCATTGCACCAGTATAAATGTTTGTCATATTTGATACGATTGCATAAACTGCACCACTCAATGCGACGCCAAATGCTCCACCTAATGCAGAAGCCATTTTATAGATACCTGCAGCAACGCCTACTTTTTCTAACGGTGCATTTGCAATTGCTGTATCTGTTGATGGTGTAGCATATATTCCTAGTCCTAAACCAAATAATAAATAACCTATAATACAACAAATGACATACAATATTTCTGGCAAGAATGTTAATGAAATGAGGCATTCTCCGACAATAAGAACTCCTGTTCCAATTAACATTGGTTTCTTGCATCCGAGTGTTTGAAGTAACTTTTCACCAACACGAATCATAATTAGTACCATTACTAAATAAGTGATTGATAAACTTCCTGCTTGCAATGAGGAATATCCTAAACCTCTTTGAACAAATGTGTTGGCTACTATTAATGTTCCCGCAACACCATTTAACAAAAAGTTTGAAGCTGTTGCACCTGTATAAGCTTTATTTTTAAATAATTTAAAATCGATTAAAGGATTTGTAGCACGCTTTTCAAGAACTATAAATAAACTAAAAGATCCAATTGCAATTGCTAATAAAGTGATAAAAAGAAGTGAGGTTACACCTAATTCTGATCCTTTAGTAATTAAAATATTTAAACTGAGGAGCATAATGACTAAAAGAACCAGACCTTTAATGTCAAATTTATTTAGAGAAATCGATTTAGATTTAGTTTCAGGTGTGCCTTTAATAAGAAACAGTGCAATTAATGAAATTATAATTGATAGGATGAAAATCCAACGCCAACCTAAAAGCGTTGCAACTGCACCTCCAAAAAATGAACAAACACCAGAGCCGCCCCATGAGCCAATTGACCAATAACTTAAAGCGCGTTGTCTATCTTTCCCAATGTAATATGACTTAATAATAGACAAAGTTGCAGGCATAATACATGCTGCTGAAAGTCCTTGAATTAATCTTCCTATAATAAGTAATAAAGGAATATTTGAAATAATGATTAATAATGAACCTAATATATTTAAGATAATACCAATGTTCGTGAGTTTAATTCTGCCATATTTATCAGCAAGACCTCCTGCTCCTACTACAAACATTCCTGAAAATAAAGCAGTTATACTAACGGCGATATTAACCGTTCCAATATCTGTATTGAAACTATCTTCAAGTATTGGTACAACATTAACCAATGATTGTGCAAATAGCCAAAACGTTATTACACTTAAAACAATTCCTATTAACAACTTATTATTGCCTTCAAATGCCTCTCTTGACGGCTTTTCCATCTCTATTTGCCTCCCTATACTTTTGAAAACAGACAAATTCCATAACAGAAATTTGTCTGTTCGATAGAATAATTGAATGGTTTTTGATTTTAATGTGTAAAACTTTAAATTTATTAGTAGTCCATCCATTTATTCTCAATGCTAGTTATCTTACCTTATGCTGCTTTTTGTTTCTTCTTATAGTAATAAACTGGTATACCAAGTGCTGTGATTAGAATTCCAATGATTGCTAATACAAATTGTGTAAACAGTGTATTAATTAATACAAATGATCCTGCCAAAATAGCAATTAAAGGTATGATCGGATATAACGGTACTTTATATGGTCGCTCCATATTTGGCTCACGTTTTCTTAAAATAATTACCGCTACAAATGACATACAATAGAACAACCAAATTACGAAGATTAACATATTTGTAATCGTATCAAATGCTCCCATTGACATCATGATGATAGCGATTATAAGTTGGATAATTGCGCCAAACCATGGTGCGCCAGATTTTGTTAATTTTGCGAATAAGTGGCTAAATGGCAATAATTTTCTTTCAGCCATTGCATATGGTACGCGCATACCAGTCATAGTATAGCCATTGATCGTACCATAAACAGAAATTAATATACCGATTGTAATAATCTTACCGCCATTTTCACCAAATAATGTTTTTGATGTATCTGAAGCTGCATTTAAATTACCAGCAAGTAGTTCTATTGGCAGTGTTAATAAGAATGTAGCGTTAATTAATAAATACACAGCCATAATACAACCGATACCAACTGAAATCGCTAAAGGTAAATCGCGTTTAGGATTTTTAAGTTCCCCCGCAACATTTCCTACATGAATCCAACCATCATATGCAAACATAGTTGCTAATAAACCACTACCAATTGCTGTAAAGAAACCATTTCCTGAATTACCTGTAGTTGGAATTAATGAAAAAGTGATATCTCCAGATTGAAAAATACCAAAAATTACGATTACGATGATTGGAATCAGTTTAATTACTAATGTAACTGATTGTAAAATTCCGCCTGCTTTTGAACCTAGGAAATTTATCAACACAATAGATAACGCAGATGCGATTGCTATTGGTATTAACGAACCTATAGATAAATGGAATAAATTAATTAGCTGTGTCGCAAATACGATAGACAATGCTGCTACGTTAGCTGGAAAATAAATAAATGATTGCGCCCAACCTGATAGGAAGCCCCAGAAATCACCGTATGTATATTCTATATACTTCGTTAAGCCACCTGTTTCAGGGATTGCAGCAGCAAGTTCTGCTGCTGTTAACCCCGCACAAATGGTAATGATGCCGCCTAGGAACCATACAAACAAGGCCATTCCTGCTGTTCCTGTTACTTCTGTTACGTTTGATATTTTAAAGAATACTCCTGAACCAATAACTGTCCCCATAACAATAGCAAACGCTGAGAAGAAACCTATATTTTTTTGTAATTCTTTACCATTTGACATAATTACACCTCATTTTTAAGATTGGAAGTTTTAACCTACCACACCCTTACTTGTATCCGCGATATTTAAGCCATGTTCAATGACACCAGAAACTCTAGTTAAGTCAACGTTTCCTCCTGAAACTAATGCAACGACATTTTTACCCTCTAGCCATTTTTTATCAATTTTCCCACTTAAAATTGCAGCTGTTGGTAATGCGCCTGCACCTTCAGTAATAATTTTGGCACGCTGCATTAAATCTTTCATAGCATGTTCAATTTCTTCTTCAGTAACAAGAATAAATTCATCTACTAAATGTTTAACTACTTCATATGTTTGTTCACCAGGAACTTTTACATCACAACCATCTGCTATCGTGCTATCCACTCGATGTTCAGTTAAATCTCTCTTATAGAAAGACTCAGTCATACCATGAACATTCTCAGATTGAACACCGATAATATGAATTGAAGGGTTAAATGATTTTAATGCGGTGGCAATACCTGCAATTAATCCTCCACCGCCAACTGGTACGATGACTGTATTCACATTCCAAATATCATCTAAAATTTCTAAACCAATTGTTCCTTGACCAGCCATGACAAACTTATCGTCATATGGATGAACGATTGTCATGCCATTTTCTTTCGCTAATTCTTCCATATAAAGTCTAGTTTCGTTAAAGTTTTTACCTTTTAAAATGACTTTTGCACCATATCCTTTGGTAGCATTCTGTTTAGCAATTGGTGCTGTTTCTGGCATCACAATCGTTGCATCAATACCTAATAGTTTTGCTGTCAAAGCTACACCTTGTGCATGATTTCCGGCTGATGCGCCAATAATACCTTTAGCTTTTTGTTCATCTGACAAATGATTAATTTTATTGCTAGCGCCTCTAAATTTAAAAGATCCTGTGAATTGCATATTTTCTAATTTTAGAAATACATTCCCTTTAGTTATACTTTGGCTTAAATACATTGATTTAATTAGAGGTGTTCGACGAATAAATGGTTTAATGCTTGCTTTAGCTTCTTCGATATCTCCTAAACTTACAATATGTGCTGTTTGTAATGTAACTGTGTTGGTTGTCATAATAATTACATCCTTCCGTTTTGTAAATTTTTAGTCCAAACTATAATGCTATATTTAAAATATTCATTTCACTCAATTTCATTTAAATTATTATCTATTCGATAACATTTAATATTTCTTTATAATCTAGGTCATGTGATGAAGCTAATCCTTGATTTGTCACTTGTCCTTGGTAAATGTTTACACCAGTACTTAAGGCTTCATTATCTTTAATTGCTTGTTCTAAGCCTTTGTCACAAATTTCTAATATATAATCAATATTTCCTTGTGCTAATGCCATTGTTGAAGTTCTTGGGACTGCTCCTGGTTGATTTGGTACACCATAATGAATCATACCTTCTTCTTCATACACTGGATCAGAAATTGTAGTTGGTCTAATTGTTTCAATAGTTCCACCTTGGTCAATAGCTATATCGATTAATACTGAACCTTTTTTCATTGATTTAACCATCTCACGAGTAACCAATTTTGGCGGTTTCGCACCTGGAATTAAAATTGTAGAAATAAATACATCTGCTTTCTTAATTTGTTCTGCTAAATTTTCTGGTGTTGATTTGACTACTGTGACATCTTTTTCTGCATACATATCTTCAAGATATTTAATGCGGTCATCATTTAACTCGATAATGATTACTTTAGCATTTAGTCCCAAGGCAACATTTGCTGCATTTGTTGCTGCTACGCCACCACCGAAAATCACATATGTACTACCAGGTATATCCACATTTTCATGTACACCAGTCACTAAAGTACCTTGACCACCATGTTGTGCTTCAGAGTAGTAAGCTCCCATAATTGCTGAGCGTTGACCTGCTATAGCACTCATTGGCGCTAATAATTCTGCTTTTCCATTTTTTATAATGGTTTCACCACTAATCGCAGTTACACCAACTTCTTGCATTTTTTCTACTATTTCTTTTGAAGATGCTAAATGTAAAAATCCCCAGATAATTTGATTTTTTTTGAAATATTGATATTCGCTTTCATGAGGTTCTTTTACTTTGATAACAAGATCAGCTTCCCATGCTTGTTCATGAGTTACGATCTTAGCCCCTTCTTTTTCATACATATCGTTAGAAAATCCTGAACCAATGCCAGCATTTTTTTCAACAATTACTTTATGTCCTGCATCCGTTAACTTACGCACATTTTCGGGTGTGCAAGCTACACGTCCTTCACCTTGTTTTAATTCTTTGACTACTGCAACTAACATTTGCAACACTCCTCTTTCGTTTGTGAATAATTTCACAATTATTTTATCCTTTGGTTATGAATATGTAAATACCATTAATTAATTATTCATATTTTATCTATAATTTGTTAATAAATATTTAATATATTATTCTTATTCTTAAATATTATGTGCAATTATACCACTATATTTATTTCTTATACTCCATTTGATTTATAGTTGTATTAATACATTGACTCAAAAACTAATTAATCAAATATGTTTTTTAGATTAATAAAGTTGTAACTGTACTATTTTGTAGTGTATGGTAATTTATTTGGATGAAATATAATTCTTATACTCTATTGATTAATCAAATATGTATCTATCAAAATTCGGCTTATTTATTCACTCTGACATATCCAAATACGCAAAAAGACTATTTCTACCTTGTATCGATAGAAATAGTCTTTTTATACTTAATTGGTTTAATTTTTCATAAAATCTTATACTTTTTAAAAATGGGATGAAATATATTTTCCTGAAACATGTAATTCATGTTCGTTACAAATTGATAAAATATGATTAAGCGTTGTTGCAAATGACATTTTCTCAAAAAGCGCTTCACTATCAATTGGTACTTGTGTGTGAATTTCAGCCAGTCGCTTCGATAAATATAGTTCATCTAAATTGTCATTAATCTTATTACGTTGCCCAGCTGATAATGCATCAATGTTTTCAACCACATTTTCAACGCTTTGATATTGCTGAATTAACTTAATAGCCGTTTTCTCACCAATTCCTTTAACACCTGCATATCCATCTGCTGTATCACCCATAAACGCTTTAATATCGATTAGTTGTTGTGGTTCAAGGGCATATTCTTCGTTAAAACGATGTAATGTATATCTATTATAAATGTTAAAACCTTTTTTAATTAGCCAGACTTCAACATTGTCATTAATACATTGCAGTAAATCTTTGTCGCCCGTAATAATATAGACATCGTTATCAGTTGAATATTGTTGTGCTAATGTACCTATAACATCATCCGCTTCATAGTTTTTAACGCCAATATTTACAAAGCCAAATTGCTCTGAAATTTCTTTAACATAATCAAATTGTGGTATCAATTCTTCTGGTGGTGCAGAACGATTTTGCTTATAACCATCAAACATATCATTTCTAAAAGTTGATTGTCCCATATCCCAACATACAGCTACATGTGTAGGGCGTATTTCATGTATTGCCGAAAAGATATGACGCACAAATCCTTGTATTCCATTTGTAGGTACACCTTGTGAATTGTACATAAATTGTTTATGAAGACTTGTAGCATAGAAATGTCTAAATAATAGCGCCATACCATCTACAAGTAATATTTTATTAGGCATTTAAAACGTTCCTTCTTTCTTAATATAAAATAGTTTTCAGTTGTTGATGTTTATCTTTCAATTGATTGATAAGTGTTGTATCTAAATCAAATGCTAATAAATCGTTTATTTGCGTTTGAATATTAGCTTCAAAACTTTCAAATTGCGATTCAGCTTCTACAGCCATTTGCTTTACATATAATTCAAGCTGTTGCCTCAATAATCCCATTTGTGGTTGTAATAATCCTAACGTACTTTGACAAATTGATTCATGTATATCTCTTTGCCCATTTGGATTCAAAATTTTACGTTTTGTTAATTGTTTAGGCAATGCATTTAGCATATCATTGAAATCGATGTGCAATAATGGTTGCTCTATATTAGCTGATTCAAAGTTAAACTGAGGATTAACAATGACATGTAAATCTGCTAATTGTTGAACGATTGGTGCAATTTGCTCAGTGAGTTGCTTATTAAAGTATTTTTTTATACGTTCTGTAATTAAAGATTGCTCTAAAAACAATCGTTGATGAATTTGATCTAAGTATACTCTCGTAGACACTTTCTTTTCTTCATTAAAATCACTATTTTGCGTCATTTGAGAATTAAACACTGATTTAACATCGTCAAGTAGTTGTAGTTTTAAACGGGCATTTAAATGATAAACTTGTTCTTCAACTTCGTTGTCTGTATGTTGTAACGTCGCATCAATTAATTGATGTTGTAAACGCTGTTTATCTTTATAGACTGTTAACCTTTGTTGGCGACGTGAAATATCAGCTTTATTTGTTTCAAATTCTGTAATCATCTCTACATAAGAACGATCCATTTGTTGAAGCTGATGAATCATTTGTTGTTCTAAAATTGATTTAGATTCAACATCAACAAATTGTTGTATGCTTTGTTTTAATTGATCAATACCCTTATCTTCTGCTTGCAATGCATATCGACTTGATACAGCAAAAATGTCTGATTGTAAGTGTACTTGTCTTAATGCATCTGATACATATGTTTCAACCGCTTCAAGATCATCTTGACTTTCTGCTAAATCAGCAGCATTAATTACCATTTTAAATGCTTGGTTTTCATTCAACTGATTCATATCTTTCATGTGTTCTATAAACGCCTTGTCATTATCAGTAAATGAATGATTAAAATAACTTATATACAATATTAAGTCTGAAGAAGTTAAAATTTGCTCGGTTTCATTTGTATGCCTTTGGTTATTTGAGTGTAGCCCTAATGAATCAACAATTATTTTACCTTTTAACCAATCATGCATTAATGCAATGTGTACTGTTTTAACAAATGTTGCGTATTCATCTTCTGCATTCCACTTTTTCAATTCTTGTTGATTAATGGCATGTTTTTCTCCATTTTCCAACATATTGACATACAATTTATAATGTTTTTCAACTGCCTGAACAAAAGCAAGTTGATTTTTATTTAAATGTGATTTTAACTTTTCTAAATCTGAATTAATAAAGTCTTCTATAGTTGAAAAAGATATATCTTGGTATTCAACTACTGCATTAATTTCATCTAATAATTGCGATTGTGATTTTAGCGTTATATAACTCTCGTCTCCATAAGATATTTCTGTAGTAGCTGCTGTAGTAGGATTTGGAGAACTGACTAAAATCTGCTCGCCTAATAATGCATTTATCAAACTACTTTTACCCGCGCTAAATGTTCCAAATACACCTATTTTTATTAATTTATTATCTATACGTGTTAATGTTTCGTGGATATCTTTCTTTGTACGCTTGAACAAAGGCACATCCGAAATTATATCAAGCGCTTTTTGAATATCTATAGACATATTTGTTGTAGCTGTATTTTGATTTAGCTGCTGATTATCACGATTATCCTGAGCATTATCAGTAGCCACTTGATATGTTGTCTCTTGTCGACCTATTAATTTATCTAGAGATTCATCTAAATGAATATAGTAGTGACGATAATTCTTAGTCGTCAATGACTGACGCAGCTCATTTAATTCTGTATAACGTTGATATTCTTTTAAATCATCACTTTCTTCTGTTGGTAATTCATCTGCCTGTACATTTTCTATTATTTCTTTAAAAATTGGTGTTGATTGTTGTTCAACATATTTCTTAATGGCTTTAACCACTTCGTCTGAAAATGTAAGTACATAAGTATTGCTGATTGATGTTTGTGGTTGATATAAACCTTCAATCATTTCCGGCTTAACGTCATAATGCTGATTTAATACTTTATCTGAAGCTTCTTTTTTATTGATAAAACGCGTAACAAATGACATGTCTTCTCGCATTGGTTGACGAATTTGTTGATTAACATGTTCTTGTAACGCATCTGTCGCTGTTAATAATCGCTGTTGTTGAATTTGTAGCTTTTTCTTCTTTTTATTAAAAAATCCGCCAACATTAAAATCTTGAGACATACTTTCCAAATAACTTCGTAACATTTCTCTCATATTATGCGGCATAATGTATGCATTTTCTAAAATATTTTTACGCTTATTCTTTAAAAATGCCATTAATTCATCTGGATTATTTAAAAGTTGTGCCTCTTCACTAATTGCTTGATGTTGTTGACTATTTAAAAATGCTTGTTCAAACTCCGCTTCTTCGATACCTAAATCTTCTAGTACTTCCTGAATTTCAGACTGAATGTAATCTAGCTGAGCTTCGGTAATGTATTCAACCGTTCTTGATGTATAATCCTCTATTGTCTCTCTATGTTGATTTAATGAAATTAGATAACTTGATAATACTTCAAGTTCATTTTCAGGGTGATCAAATTTAGATACATAAAAGGTGCGTTCTAATTTAATGCCCCAATCTGCAATTGATTTTTCAACTCGTGATTTAAACGTAGCGAATGACAATTCATCGTCTTGATGCTTGTCAATTTGATTAATGATAAACACAACAGGTATTCCAACATCATTTATATGCTTCATAAACTTAAAGTTAAGTTCAGATTGAACGTGGTTATAGTCAACCGTATAAAATATCATATTACTTGTATACATATATTGTTCTGTTATTGACTGATGTGATGCAACATTTGAATCAACACCTGGTGTATCTTGCAGCGTAAACCCATTTTCAAATTTAGCTGATTGAAAATTAATTTCTACAGATTCAACGTCGACATTTTGGCGATTCATTTCCCTTACTTCATCATAATTAGATAATTTGGCATACGTTTGATTCGGCAAATTAGCAATAATATCGTGATTGTCTGAAACTGACACAATAGCAGTATTACTTGTCGTTGGTACAGGTGAACTTGGTAAGATATCTTGTTCAATTAATAAATTTATCAGTGTCGATTTACCTGCAGAAAAATGTCCAACGAACGAACATGTATATTGCTGCAAATATACTTTCTTAATTACTTGGTTAATTGTATGTAAAAGTGCTTCATTTCGCGACTTTTCAACTTCTTTTTTTAATTTATATAAAAGATCTAATTGTTCTTTATTAATCATGTTACTTTCCCCTTTGGTTCGTTCACATAGAAATGCTTGCTTGTTACAACGAATTCATACAATATCGATGTCCATTTAAACATAGATCGTTAAATGGCTCGCATTGTATTATGTTTAAATTTTATCATAGCTGCTTGATAAAACATACGAATAATCAATTTTCTTCAAACATTCCAACTTAAAAGTTCATTTTTCTAAAAATCACAAATCATCGTTAAATTTTTCTAGAAAATAAATATTGTCACAGTTTGTTCACACACGTCACAGAATTGACACCGTATAATAGCCAATTGGGAGGGAAATATGAAAAATACATTTAATCCATTACAAAGATTACATTTCTATGCAGCAATATTTATTGCTCCACTGTTAATCACTTTAACCATTTCGGGCATTGGTTACTTGTTCTTTCCAGAAGTTGAAAATAATATTTATAAGAATGAGTTTTTTGGTGACAGTGATGTAAAAACGCATCAAACATTAAATGATGCAGTACATCAAGTTGAACAACAATATGAAGGATTCTTTGTAAGTAAAGTTAGCATAATTGATGAACCATATAACAAAAGAATTACACTGAGTGATATGGCAGGAAATCAACGTTACGTCTTTCTAGATCATAACAATCAATTTGTTGCAGATCAAAATGCGAAACATACGTATTCTAATGTGATGCGAAGTATACATAGTTCTTTGTTTACTGAAAATACTATTATTAATTATTTAGTAGAGTTAACCGCATGTTGGACGATATTCATGATTTTATCTGGTACTTATTTACTCATTAAGAAGCATTTAATTTCTAACAAAAGTAAGGCACTTCATTGGCAAAAGTGGCACGCAATGATTGGAGTTATCATTGCAATTCCAGTATTTGTATTAGTCTTAACTGGATTGCCATGGTCTGGTTTTATGGGCAGTAAAATTGCCGGTATGATGGACACAAACGGTGACCTTGGTCAAGGTGAATTAGCGATTAATCCACCTAAATCAGATTTGAACGAATTACCTTGGGCTACACGTAAAAATAAACAGCCAGTTTCATCCGAAAAAGGTTCAAGTGGTCATCATGGTAATGCAGCAATGCCTCAAACCAAATTAGATTATCAAATATCTATTGATAAGGTCGTTGTACAAGCGCAAAAAGCTGGTATTAAAAAGCCGTTTTCAATCGTATATCCAAGTGATAAAAATGGTACCTTTATTGTATCTAATACTAGTAATTCAGGTGTTACTGGGCTAGATGTATCACCTTACAAGGAACAAACACTTTATTTCGACCAATATAGCGGTAAAAAGCTAGGTATGATTAAATATGATGACTACGGTATTATTGCTAAATGGTTTACATGGGGCATTCCGCTTCACGAAGGTCATTTATTCGGCATTTTAAATAAAATCATTAATTTATTTGTATGTATCGCTTTATTAGTAGCCATTGGCATGGGGTTTGTCTCTTGGATAAAGCGCACAAAAAATACTGCAGTAAAAGTACCACATCGCGTAAAAAAACCAGCATCTATATCACTCATAATATGTTTAATTGTATTAGGATTATTAATGCCATTATTTGGATTATCACTTATCCTTGTATTTATAATTGAATTAATATTATATATTAAAGATCGTCGTGCTAAACAATAATGCACTTAAAGTTTTGAACTGACGAAATTTACAAAATGATTCTCGTCTCTCTAATTACTTAAAACGGGTTCTATAATAAATCGTACTGATGGAAAGTTTTTACTTTTTATCTGTCCGATTTTTTGAATTTGAAGATAAAAAAGCATCTAAAACGCATAAGAAGATAACTCTACTTCTTCAAAATTACGTTATAGATGCTTTTTTATTAATTCATATGCATGTCGTGAATTTTCATCATTAAACCGTGTGGGACGTCATCATGTTTAACAATCTCTTGTTTATAAAATGTCTTCCCATCATCTTTAGAAACTAATTTTACAAAGTCTCCTTTTTTCGGCTTGAAATCATTAGATGGTTCTACTTTGATATTATGTTTGACTAATCCATCTTTTTCACTTACAACTTTTTCTGCATTTGTATTACTATTCATATAACCAAAATAAGTCGTTTTTTGACTAGAAAAAATCATTAAACATACAACGGCAATACCAATAACAATCAATGCAATAGATAAACCTAGACCCATTTTTTTACCCATTTATAGACTCCTCCATTTTTCAAAAACACCTATTATCATGAGAACATAATTATTACTAATTTTAGTCACGCATTAGAAACACTTTAGTTTTCAATAGTTTTACGTTCTGTCTTTTTACCCCAGTATTGATAATAAGTACATTCTATATATCCATTAAATAACTTACGTCGCTTTGTTGCTTTACGATCTACTAAATATTCAAATTCTTTATTACTTGTTAAAATGTATGTAGATAAAAATGGATGTTGTTTCATTAGTTTACCAATATAACGGTACATTTCTTCAACTTCTTCACGATCACCAATACGTTCACCATATGGAGGATTTCCAATTAACGCCACCGGTTCTTCTGTATCAATTGTTAATGTATTGACATCTTTTACACTAAATTTAATAATATCAGACAACCCAACTTCTTCAGCGTTACGCTTAGCAATCTCTACCATTTCTGGATCGATATCAGAAGCATATACTTCGATTTCTTTATCATAATCAGCCATCTTATCCGCTTCATCACGGTAATCATCATAAATATTTGCTGGCATGATGTTCCATTGCTCAGATACGAACTCGCGATTAAAACCAGGTGCGATATTTTGAGCAATTAAACAAGCTTCTATAGCTATTGTACCCGAACCGCAAAATGGATCAATTAAAGGTGTATCACCTTTCCAGTTTGCAAGACGGATTAAACTTGCTGCCAACGTTTCTTTAATTGGTGCTTCACCTTGTGCTAATCTATAACCACGTCTGTTCAAACCAGAACCTGATGTGTCTATAGTCAATAATACATTATCTTTTAAAATGGCAACTTCAACAGGGTATTTCGCACCTGATTCATTTAACCAACCCTTTTCGTTATATGCGCGACGTAATCGTTCAACAATAGCTTTCTTAGTTATCGCCTGACAATCTGGCACACTATGTAGTGTTGATTTAACGCTTCTACCTTGAACTGGGAAGTTACCTTCTTTATCAATAATAGATTCCCAAGGGAGCGCTTTGGTTTGTTCGAATAATTCGTCAAACGTTGTTGCGTTAAAACGTCCAACAACAATTTTGATTCGGTCTGCTGTGCGCAACCATAAATTTGCCTTTACAATTGCACTTGCGTCTCCTTCAAAAAATATACGACCATTTTCAACATTTGTTTCATAGCCTAATTCTTGAATTTCCCTAGCAACAACAGCTTCTAATCCCATCGGACAAACTGCAAGTAATTGAAACATATATGATTCTCCTTTTATACAGGTATTTTATTCTTAGCTTGTGTTTTTTATACATTTCCAACAAATTTAATCGCTGATACATTAACGCATTCGCTTATTATTTTAAAACAAGGCAGTGTCATTATATCAAGACAAGGCGTTAATTTTAAGTGTTCTTTTCATGAAAAAAGCTCTCCATCATCTAGGAGAGCTAAACTAGTAGTGATATTTCTATAAGCCATGTTCTGTTCCATCGTACTCATCACGTGCACTAGTCACACTGGTACTCAGGTGATAACCATCTGTCTACACCACTTCATTTCGCGAAGTGTGTCTCGTTTATACGTTGAATTCCGTTAAACAAGTGCTCCTACCAAATTTGGATTGCTCACTCGAGGGGTTTACCGCGTTC
>ERZ1023515.18-NODE-18-length-128809-cov-166.159436_pt1 | contig 128809 bp, 121 predicted proteins | sample MGYA00380551_ERZ1023515 | MGnify/ENA primary metagenome ERZ1023515 (study PRJEB33173, sample SAMEA4830293) | metagenome | study: EMG produced TPA metagenomics assembly of the PRJEB25223 data set... | reverse complement strand
CGTTACTGTTTATTGGAATTAACGTTGACATATTGTCATTCAGTTTTCAATGTTCTTTAACACTTACAATACATTATTGTAACAAATGGAATTTATTAAGTCAAGAATTAATTTATATTTTATTTCTTGTCGATTCTTAATTAATTCAACAAATAACATTTTATAATGTATTGATTTTAATTTCAATAGTCAAAATTACACTTTGTTAACTAAATTTTAAAGTTCTTAACTTTTTCTTTTCAATTAATTAAACTGCTTTTGACGACTTTTATATAGTATCAAGATATAAACGTAACGTCAATATTTATTGTTGATTTTTTAAGTTAAAATTTACTTAATGAGTGAATATATATCTACATATAGTACATTATAATTATATAGTGTAAATACTTTCGTTTTGTACATCTGCAAAACGAAGTCTTATGTAAAAAAAGAGGCTGTACAAATTATTACAGCCCCTACTACTTATATACGATTAATTATATGAAATTGCTAAACAGTCATACTATTTCATCATTATTTTATCTCAATAAAACTTCACAAAAGTATCAATAATGACTAAATTTTTATTTTGCTTCTATGAACTTACTTTCATCAATTTTCTTCTTCTTTGCAATCTTTACATACTCCATATATTTCCATCCGATGATGAGTAACATCAAAATCTGTTACATGTTGAGCTAATTGCTCTACTTCATCCAATTGTGGATAATGGAAGTCAACGATTTTACCACATTTTTCACATATAATGTGGTAGTGATTATGTGTATTAAAATCAAACCTACTAGATGAATCACCATATGTTAACTCTTTGACTATACCAATATCTTTAAATACTCTTAGATTATTATAGATAGTAGCAACACTTATATTAGGAAATTTAGGTGAAAGTGCTTGATATATTTCATCTGCTGTTGGATGTGAATGTGAAGATATAAGATAGCGCATAATTGCTTGTCTTTGGGGTGTAATACGAACGCCCGCTTGTCTTAATGACGCAATGGACTCTTCAAGTTCATGATCAATAGATTCAAGTTCCGCACTCACTTTTTCACCATCTTTCTAAATAATAATTATTATTACTTAATATTAATATAACTGTTGCTATAAATAAATGTCAATAAATACTTGCTATTTTCAATTAGTAACCATAATCTAAGTCTACTTTATTCTCAATTACATCATAATTATTGAGAAAATGCTCAAGATTCTTTTTGAAAATATCCGTAGCTTCTCTATTATTATTAGAATCATTACCTGTAATATGAGCAGTTATAGTCACATTGTCTAAATCATATAAAGGATTATCCTTACTAAGTGGTTCTTTTTCAAAAACATCCAAATAAGCATGTCTGATTAATCGATCCTTGAGTACATTGATGAGCATTTCCTCATCAACAATTGTTCCCCTTCCTACATTTATAAATAAAACATTATTGTCCATTTGTATGAAATGTTTTCTTTTTAATAAGTGAATTGTTTCTTCGGTTTCAGGTAATGCATTAACAATAATATTCGCCTTTTCAATAACATTATCTAACTCCTCAATTGTATATACTTCATCAAATTGTTCAACATTTTTTCCTGACTTACTAACCCCTATCACTTTCATTCCAAAAGTTTTGGCTAAATAAGCAGCCCTTTGTGCAATCGCACCTGTTCCCAATAACAATAAAGTCTCTTCGTTTAATCTTTTACCAGTAATTCTGGAGTCATAATTTTTTTCAATTTGATTTCTATAGGAAGTTTTCATTTTTTTATAATCATCCAAAATGAATGTCATTATATATTCAGAAACTTGTTTAGCTTGTATACCTTTACCATTTGTTAGAATGATATCTCGCTCTTTAATATAATTTAACGGTAAATTATTTACACCTGTTGCAAACCATGCAATCCATTTAAGGTTGATACAATGTTCGATAAAGTGACGATCTATTTTGCCATCATAACCTATTAAAATGTCCATAGTTTTTCTATCATTGATTGGGATATTTATAGCTTTGTCATAAAATTTAAATTCTTCGTTTGGAAATTGTTTTCTTAATTCGTTTTCTATTTCATTTAATCTATTTAAGCTAACAATTTTCAAAATTAACCCTCCAGAATATTTTTTATTGTTTCAATTTGCGTTTTTACCTTTACATTTTCAATCACATCAATAATGTTACCATTTTCATCGAGAATAAATGTTGTTCTTACAATCCCCATATTCTCCTTGCCAAATGATTTTTTCAATTGGTAAACCCCTACTTTATCAGCAAGTTGATAATCTTTATCTACAAGTAAGTCAAAATTCAATTGATGTTTTTTTATAAAATTTTGATGTTTCTTTTTAGAGTCTGCGCTTATTCCATATATATCTACATCAAGTTGGTTAAAATCTTCAATGTGATCTCTAAATTCACAAGCTTCAGTAGTACACGTTGGTGTATTATCTCTTGGATAAAAATAAAGAATTGTTTTACGACCTTTAATTGTTTCATTTGAAATAAAATTACCATCTTGATTTTCTAAAGAAAAAGAGGGAAATTGTTCACCTTTACTAATCATATACTCACCTATTTCTTAATTGTGTTGCTTTTATGATACGATATTAATTGAAAATATTAAATAAAAAGAGGTTGATAGATATGAAATTTACTGAAAGCGAACGTCTTCAGCAACTTTCTAATGAATATATTTTGGGAGGTGTGAATTCACCTTCACGGTCGTATAAAGCAGTAGGTGGCGGGGCACCAGTAGTAATGAAAGAAGGTCATGGCGCTTACTTATATGATGTAGATGATAATAAATATATCGACTATCTACAAGCTTATGGACCAATAATAACTGGTCATGCACACCCGCATATTACCGAAGCAATCCAAGATCAAGCAGCAAAAGGTGTGCTTTATGGGACACCTACTGAATTAGAAATAAAATTCTCAAAAAAACTTAGAGAAGCTGTTCCTTCTTTAGAAAAGATCCGTTTCGTAAACTCAGGTACTGAAGCAGTTATGACGACAATTAGAGTTGCTCGTGCTTACACTAAAAGAAACAAAATTATTAAGTTTGCAGGCTCTTATCATGGTCATTCTGATTTAGTTTTAGTGGCAGCAGGTAGTGGACCTTCTCAACTTGGTTCTCCTGATTCTGCTGGTGTCCCCCAAAGTGTTGCACAAGAGGTTATTACAGTACCGTTTAATGATATAGAATCATATAAAGAAGCTATTGATTATTGGAAAGACGATATTGCAGCAGTATTAGTAGAGCCGATTGTGGGTAATTTTGGGATGGTCATGCCACAACCAGGCTTCTTAGAAGAAGTAAATAAAATTTCTCATGATAATGGAACATTAGTTATCTATGATGAAGTTATCACTGCTTTTCGTTTCCATTATGGTGCAGCTCAAGATTTATTAGGTGTTAAACCAGATCTCACAGCTTTTGGTAAGATTGTTGGTGGTGGTTTACCAATTGGTGGCTACGGTGGTCGACAAGATATTATGGAGCACGTTGCACCACTAGGTCCAGCTTATCAAGCCGGAACAATGGCCGGTAACCCGTTATCAATGAGAGCAGGTATTGCTTTATTAGAGGTTCTTGAACAAGAAGGTGTTTATGATAAACTTGATCAATTAGGTCGTCGTCTTGAAGAAGGGTTACAAAAATTAATAGATAAGCATCAAATTACAGCAACAATAAATAGAATCTATGGCTCACTGACATTGTATTTCACAAATGAAAAAGTTACGCATTATGAACAAGTTGAAAACTCTGATGGAGATGCTTTCGCTCAATTCTTTAAATTAATGTTGAACCAAGGCATTAATCTCGCACCTTCTAAATTTGAAGCGTGGTTCTTAACTACAGAACATACTGAAGAAGATATTGATCGTACACTAGAAGCAGCTGATTATGCATTTAGTAAAATGAAATAACCTACAGTATGAGAACTTGACACATTACCTATGTGTTCAAGTTCTTTTTATGTTCAATTATGAATTAACTGTTGAAAATTTAATTGAAATTTGCGTTTTCACTTTTCTTAAGTAAAATTTGTGATAGTTTATAAAATTTAATAGCTTATAATGTACAAAATAAAACTATTTACTTAATTTCTTAAAATTTTTCATCTAAAAACCACATTGCATATAGATAAACTTGATTATTTAAGTTCAGGGGTGTATAACAATAATGAATGAGAGTATTATTTTTACTCAAAATAATTAAAAGGAGCATTTAATTTGAGACTTGGAGCTCGGATTTTCAAAACTGGTATAGCCATTATCTTAGCTATGTCTATCGCTTCTTTACTTCCTGATAATATTGGTCTAAAAACGTTAGCAGGTGTCAGTGCAGTAGTTGCCATGCAACCGAGTGTTTATCGCTCAATCAAAACTGTTTCTGAACAAGCTATTGGTAATGTGATTGGTGCATTACTTGCAGTAACAATGGTAACGATATTCAGTAATAATTTCATTATCATGGGCGTTACCGTTATTTTACTCATTGCAATTTTGTTCCAATTTAATCTTGCCCATGTAGCAACACTTGCAAGCGTAACTGCTCTTATAATTATGGGGCAACATACTGGTTCTTTCTATGTTGCTGCATTTTTTAGATTTGTACTAGTGATGATTGGTGTATTGAGTTCTTCTATTGTCAATCTAATTTTTTTACCTCCTAAGTTTGAAACAAAAATTTATTATAATTCAATGAATATTTCTTCTGATATATTTGTGTGGTTTAAACTTGTACTCAATGACACATCAGAATTTCATAATATTAAACAGGATGGTGATCAACTAAACTCACGCATCAATAAATTAGAAAAGATTTTCGACTATTACAATGAAGAAAGACCATTAACAAAAAAACATATTTATCAACAGAATAGAAAAAAAATACTATTTAGAGAAGTAGTTAGAACGACTAGACAAGCATATGAAGTGCTAAAACGAATGTCACGATATCAAAATGATTTATATCAACTAAATAATCAATTACTTTTACAAATCAAATTAGAACTTGATTCATTAGTTACTTTACATGAACAAATATTTAAGAGTTTATCTAAAAAAGCTAGATATGATGTCACTCAACTAGATTATGAAGTTGACAATCCTCAGAAGAAAAACTTGATGGATGCTTTTCAGCAAGAATTAATTAAAAACCCACATCAGACGCAATATTCTTATAGCAATATGATGCAAATTATTGCTGAAATTGAAGAATACAGATATCAACTTGAACACTTAGATCGCATCCGTTTAAGTTTCTTTACCTATCACCGTTCTGATACTGATATAGACATTTCAGATGAGGACTTTGACTTATAATACAATGGTAAATCAGAATTTTATTGGATTAACCAGTGAAATTCTACTAGTTAGCTGTTTTGACTATAGGTAAAATAGTTCTTATTTTTAATAACTGCCAACAGTACAAAAATGCCTGAGACAACAACAGTCTCAGGCATTTTCAATGTTTTATAAATTTTGAATACTATAAAGATGCTCATATGCACCGCGTTTATTAATTAATTGTTGGTGTGTGCCAGTTTCAACAATTCGTCCATTTTCCATTACAACTATCCTATCTGCATGAGTAATTGTCGATAAACGATGTGCAACAATTAATGTTGTTCTATCCTTACTTAAAACATCAAGTGCTTCTTGAATAATTGCTTCACTCTCTAAATCCAATGCACTTGTTGCTTCATCTAATATTAAAACAGGAGGATTATTTAAAAAGATACGTGCAATTGACAACCTTTGTTTTTGTCCACCTGATAATTTAACTCCACGTTCCCCTACTTCAGTATCATATCCATTCGGTAAGTTTGAAATAAAATCATGGGCATTCGCCATTTTTGCAGCTTCTACGACTTCATCATCAGTCGCATCAGGCCTACCCAACAAAATATTCTCCTTAACAGTATCAGAAAAAAGAATATTATCCTGTTGTACTAAGCCTATTTGATTCCTCAAACTACCAGTTAGGAACTCTTTAACATTATGATGATCGATAAGTATTTCACCTTGAGTCACATCATAAAATCTTGGTATAAGATTAATCAAAGTAGATTTTCCACCACCACTCATACCTACAAAAGCTACAGTTTCACCTTTGTTAATTGTTAAATTAATATCGTGTAATACTTCTTTTTCATTTTCATTATATTTGAAACTCACATGTTTTAAATCAATTTGCCCCTCACTGATTTTAATTGGCTGTGCTCCAATGCCATTTTTGATGTCGTAATCCTCATCCATTAATTGAAATACTCTGTCCATAGATGCAAAACTTTGTGTAAGTGTAGTAAATGAAGATACTAGTCTTCTAAGTGGTCCAAATAATTGTTCTAGATAACCGACAAATGCTGCTAGAGTTCCGACAGTAATCGACCCGGTAATTGCTAAATATGAACCCACGCCAATCACAATTATTGGACCTAAATCTGTAACAGTATTAATAGCAGCAAAAGAATACGCGTTCCATCTTGTATGTTGGAATGCTCGTTGTAAAAAGTTTTTGTTATGGTTATCAAAATTTTTCGCTTCATTGTCTTCAATAGCAAAACTTTTAATAACAGACATTCCTTGAACCCGCTCATGTAAGAAGCCTTGTACTTCTGCTAGAGCTTGTGAGCGCACACGTGTAAGTTTACGTAATCTTCCAAAGAAAAAATAAACAGTTAAAATATAAAATGGAAAAATAAAAATAGCAGCAAACGTCAATTTTACATCAAGGAAGAACATAATAGAAAGTGCGATAATAATCGTTATACAGTCAAGCCAGATATTCATCAATCCAGTAAGAATGAAGTCTTTTGTTTGTTCGACGTCATTAATCACTCTTGAAATGACTTGACCGACTTGATTATTTGCATAAAATCGAGCACTTAGTGCTTGCAAGTGATTATACAATTGTTTACGAATATCATATAGTATTTTATTACTTGTCCATTGAGCTAAATATTGTCTAATAAACTCAATCGGCGGACGAACAATTAAGAATATAAATAATGCAATTCCTATTGCTACACCAAGGTGACTAAATTTTTCTTGATTTGTAAGCGAATGATTATTAATCACGCCATCTATAGCATATTTAATCAATAAAGGTATGAGCATGGGAATACCGAATTTAATAATTCCTACTATAATTGTTGCAATAATACGATATCTATAAGGTTTTACAAACTTTAAATATCGTTTTATCATGCGCCTTCCCTCCTAATAATTTGAAAATGAAGAGAGGTTGGCACATTGCATTTGTATACACTTTAAAAATAAAAGATACAAATGTTAATGTCTCAACCTCTAATACACGAAGACACTCTATCAGATATTAAGTTAGAAAGATGAACTAACAAATTATCATTGTTGTTACACTTCATTTATGAATTTTTATAGATTACTTTTACAATATAAATTATTTTAATCTTATTTACATCTATTTTGCTTAATAATCTCTAATTTTTTTATAACGTTCTTTCCATACTTTTATAAAGTCAGGAGCAAAAGGTCCTTTTTTTTGTTCTATCCATTGTTGTAAAATATCAACATTTCTTCTTAAAATAATATCGATATCATGAGGGTAATTCATTTGGTTCATATGTTGCTCGTACTCATCTTCATCAAGTAAATGATATTTTCCGTTCGGATAAACTTTGATATCTAAATCATAATCAATATATTTTAAAGCTTCTTCGTCACATGCAAAAGGCGAAGATAAATTACAATAATAATAAATACCATCTTCTCTAAACATACAAATAACATTAAACCAATATTCAGAATGAAAGTATACAATTGCTGGTTCTCGAGTAATCCATGTACGCCCGTCACTTTCAGTTACTAAAGTGTGATCATTACCACCAATAATCACATGTTCTGTTCCCTTTAAAATTGTGGTTTCTGACCAGACACGATGAATATTACCATCATGTTTATAACTTTGAATCTTAATATTTTCTCCTTCTTTAGGTATGGATTCCTTTACCATACTCCACACCACCTTTATAGTATTTAACCATTTAGATTATATCATATTTTAATATGCTTGATTAACCTATCATTTATAAGTGGCATATGAGATTGATGTTTATAAATTAACCTTCAATAAACTTATATATTTTATCCATTGGTACAGGAAATGTATACTGATCCCTATCATATAAATTAAACCACGTCATTTGTTGAGGTAAATCATTCTCCTGTATATTAAGGGGTGCTGTAACATTGTATACTTCAATATCCCATGTAAGATGGGTAAATTGATGTTTTAATTTAAATACTGGTTCGTTAATTGTTTCGATTCTTTTTCCTAAATCATCAGATATCACATCGTTTGCATTTGTTTGTTCTCTCATTGGAAATTGCCACATACCGTTAAGAAGTTTTTCTTTACGCTTTTCAAGTAAATATTGACCATTATCATTACGAATCAGAAAAACTTTTTGCTCAACGTTTTTCTTATTTAAATTTTTAGTTTTTACTGGTAATTCTTGTGCAGTCCCCATATGAAATGCCTCACAGTGTTCTTGAATAGGACAAAACAAACACAATGGTGATTTTGGCGTGCATACTAACGCCCCTAGCTCCATCATCGCTTGATTAAATGTTCCCGCATCCTTCAACACATATGGTTGTAATTCTTGTTCGAATGCTTTTCGAGTAGACTGTAACTTTATATCACGATAGTCATTGTTTAATCGTGACCATACTCTAAAAACATTACCATCGACAGTTGCTAAAGGATGGTTGAAAGCTATACTCATGACCGCCGCCTGAGTATATGGACCCACACCTTTTAACTTTTTAAATGTTTCAGGATCGTATGGTACCTCACCATCATAATTATTATTAACTTCTTTTACGGCAGTATGGAAATTACGCGCTCTGCTATAATAGCCTAAACCTTCCCAATACTTCAACACTTCATCTTCACTAGCTTCGCTCAACGACTGAATTGTAGGGAACCTATGTATAAATCTATAGTAGTAATCTATAACAGTGTTTACTTGCGTCTGTTGTAACATCACTTCACTTAGCCAAATATAATAAGGATTAGTCGTTTCTCTCCAAGGCATATCTCTTTGATTTTTATGAAACCAATCTTCAATATCTTTTTTAAAAGAATTTTCTAGATACATAAAACCTTCCCTCTCTATTAGTTTCATACGAATGTATTGTTAAAAGCATTCTTATGTTAACTTTAACATGACTCTATATTACATTACTTAGTATATGTTTATTTAAAGTAAGTTAATTTTGTTATTTCAACTTTTAGATTATAATATATATTAAACAAAGAAGAAAAGAGTGAGCAATTATGGACACAGCCACACATATCGTTATGGGTGTGGGTCTTACAGCTTTAGCAACGCAAGATCCAGTTATGGCAGGATCATTTGCTGCTACTGCGACGACTTTAATCGCAGGTTCTTTAATACCAGACGGTGACACCGTACTGAAACTAAAGGATAATGCGACATATATTTCACATCACAGAGGAATTACACATTCATTACCTTTTACAATATTATGGCCTATATTAATTACATTTTTTATATTTGTAATATTTAGTCACACGAACCCCTTACATGTATGGTTGTGGGCACAACTAGCAGTGTTTTTACATGTCTTTGTAGATATTTTTAATTCTTATGGTACTCAAGCATTGCGTCCCATAACTAACAAATGGATTCAATTAAGCGTGATTAATACCTTTGATCCGATAATATTTATTATTTTAAGTATCGGTGTCTTATTGTGGATATTAGGTATTCATCCATATATTGTTTTCTTTCCAATCATATTAATTCTCATAGGCTATTATATTGTAAGATTTAAGATGCAAGCAGCAATTAGAAAACAAGCACTTCAAAAAATTGAGCAATCGCATACACCAGTAAAAGTATTCGTAGCTCCAACAATGAAATTTCATGTATGGCGGGTCGCAATACAAACAGATAAGCATGATTATGTCGGTGTTTCCAAATGGAAAAATGTAGTTTTCACTGATAAAGTTAAACGCCAGTCTATGACTCCTGATTCGATATTATGGAAAGTTAAAGGTAATAAAGATATTTATACATTTTTAAACTTTTCTTCAATTTATCGTTGGCAAACTACGCCATTAGATGATGGCACAACGGAAATTCGACTTATGGATTTAAGATACTTAAATAAAGGTCGTTATTCTTTTGTAGCTATTGCACATTTAACACATGAAAATGAAATTGATCACTCTTATATTGGGTGGGTATTTAGCGAAGATAAATTACAACGTAAATTATTTTCATAATATATTTGAGTGTTACAAAATTCGTATTAACTACGATGCTAATATTGAAGAAAACTTGATATGAAAGAATTTCAATTTAGCCATCGACTGCCTATAAATTAAGAATGCCTCAGACTTTAATTGATGTCTGAGGCATTCTTAATTTAATAAAATATCGTACACTTTATTGAACTATTTATTTATCTAAATTTACGTTTCAACGTTCCTTTTCTTTATTCTTTTTTTCTTTTGAATAACTCTTTTGGTTAGATTGGCTTTGATATTTATCAAATGCTATGTGACGCACAAGCGCATAATTAATCACACACATGATTCCAATTAAAATAATAATATATAAATGATAAGGTAAATTGCTCATACTGACTGTACCAAATACTATTGCTTGCGAACTACCATTTACGAAATAATACAGAGGATTTAACATCATAATATGATTAATCACATTTAAATTTGTCTTAGGGATGTATGTAATTGGAACCATAAAGAAACTGATAGCACTTACTATAATAAATATCAGTTTTACATGTTTAATTGCATAATTCAGTAAGCCCAACATTATCGAAGTCACACTGATAAAAATGGCTATAATTACTAAATAATATAAAAATGAAAGTATTGATGCTTCAAAATTCACAGGCTTAAGGATAATAATAACTATACCCAGAATAAGTATTGTTATTAAACCTAACATCGCTATAACTATAGTAGGTGTGACAGCAGATATATGAAATGACTTCATGACAACGAAATCTCTGATATAGTACTTATAAGCTATATAAATAGATTGTATAATTATGCTGAATATGATGAGTGATGAAATTCTGAATAACCAACGCACTTGAACAATATCAGTAGTATGGTTAAAATTAAAAAATCCTTCTAATGCTAGAATAATTACTAGTCCTATAATTAGGCTAATTGCAAACCACTTCCATGTTTGCTTAAGCCTTTGAGTACAAAAACTAAAAAGATGTGGTAAGTTTTTAATATATACAATTAAATTATCTATCATTTTCACACCTACAATTCAATATAAATCCATTTTTCTTCTTTCATGTCAGCGATAAAATAACCGCTTCCATTTTTAGTAATCCATACATCTTTCGTGATATTAAATGTTTTTTTCAATTCCGTTTTATTTGTCATTGGAATAACAAATCCAGACAGTTTATCATTATCACCAAATATCATTTTTATAGGTTGTTGCGTGATCGGTACAACATACTGTTTATCTTTATCAGGTCTAAGCGTTTCTGTTACTTTATCATGTTTTTGATGTAAGTGACTGTTAAAGTACTCTACGTAAGTACTATAATTTGATTTTATATAAGGTGATAATTTCTTAAAAGTATGAGATTCGTATAACCCAGCTGGATTGAAATAAAACACTTGATTTTTACTAATACTATATGTCCTTTGATTCAATTCGACGCGGTACCTTTTGTTATTTTCACCAGTAATTGTAATTAAACTATACTTAGGTACTTTTAAATCTTTAGACCCGTTTAAAGTAACTGATCCATCTAATGCTAATCCATATGCAAGTTTTTCTTCGTAAGTATCTTTATTCTGATTCTGTATGGATGCTTGAGTATTAATATTCCCTAGTTTGACCATACCTAAGTTATTAAAGAAAAGTACAGTCATTAAAACAAGCCCCATCAAAAAGCTGACAAATAATGTCCAAAATCTCACTAGAAATTTTGGTGGCTTAGCATGATTATAACGTTCTATTCTTTTGAAATTATAAGTCATTTCAGGAATCCGAGATCGATTCTTCTTCCAATCATAATCAAAGTTCTCAATTTCCATTTCTGATTTTAAACTATAACGATCTTTTTCATGTTCTCTAAAAGTTGGTAACACCTGATTTAGAGAACCTTCCTTGCGTATCTGGCCATGTGATACCCATGTTATGTAGTTGCTTGTTTTACTTATCTTTTCTATATCATTATCGATTAAGACTAGAGTTTTATTTTCTTCAATATAATCTGTTGATAAAATGGAAGCTCTTTCTATAAATGTTTCATCTAAATGTGATAAAACGTGATTTAAGATGATAATATCGTTTTTTGAAGAACGTGCAATACTAAGTAAAAGTTGTGCGTATGATTTTTCGCTTAAATTAGAAACCTTTTCCTCTATATGATCACCTAAATGTGCCCAATGAATAATTTGTTCAACTTTATGCTCAGTTACTTCATAAGGAAAAAGTTGTACGAGTTCGCTCACATATTGGCTCACAGTTAAATTATTAATCTTTCGATCATCAATATCACCGAAATACAAGTTTTTAGTTCGGACAACCTTACCTTTATCAGGTTTCACTGAACCACTTAAAATTCGACCAATCAAAGTTTTAGAAGATCCAGGTTCACCGATTATACCTAATGCTTCACCTTGATAAATGTGCAAAGAAATATTATTTAGGTTGATGTCCTCGGCATCATAACCCAATGGTCGATACCATTTTTTTGAACTATGATTTCTATAATAATGTGTTACCTTGAGTAATTTTAAAACTATTGAGCTTCCCATCAATTATACATCCTTCTAAAATTTTAATAATGCTAATGGTAGACCTTCCTCAGGTTCACTACTGTTTATTCTAAACCCCCATGCAAATACACCCTTGAGTCGTTCTACTTTAAAGTACTGTTTACTACCATCATTGAGTTTATAGATTTTTCCAGGTTCAATTTTATTGCGATCCACTAGATAGCTTTCTGCTATAATCACTTTACTTTGATAAACATCATATTCATTCATAATGCCATTCATCTCTGCTTTACGCATTTTTTCTTTAAATAATTGTATTTCATGTCTAAGTTCTTGCTCGGACATTTCACTCATTTTCTTTTTATTCATACGATATACCACTTTCTTCTAATTTAGATTTAATTTTATCATAATTATAGCCTTTTCTCATAAGTGCCTCTATGGTTTTAATAACACTTTTATCACTGTCATATTTTTTACAATTTTTATTATAGACTTTCTCTAAATCACGTTGCAATAAATGGTCTAATGTTTCTTCGTCTTGAGAAAAATCTATTTCATTCATAACTAGTTGAATCGTTTCAAGTTTATATCCTTTTTGGAGAAGTGACTGTGTTACTTTTTGCTTTACCTTTGCTTCAGGGCCTTTTTTAGACTTCATCACTTTTTTACCAACTTTAATAACGTCATCTAATGGTTGTTGTTGTTCATATGCTTTGACATATTTTTCAATAATCGTAGCTTCAATACCTAATTGGTAGAGTTTTTGTCTATATATTTCTGGCCCTTTATCTGTAGTATGTATCATGGTATTTTTTAAACTTTCTGCGTAATCTTCATGATCAATAAACTTTTCCTTATAGCAATAGTCAATGACATCTTGAATAGCATTACTTTGAATATCGTTTTTTTCTAAATACTGTATAACTTCTCTTTCAGTACGTTTCTTATAAGACAAGTATTGAATTGCGAGATTAACACCTCGACGGTAGTGATCATATTCTTGAATGTTCTGCATATCTGACGGTTCAAGTATTTGATCTTTTTTTAAGTTAAATTTAACTAGTGTATCAATATCTATTCCCATTTCAAATTCTCCATCTAAAAAGAGATTAAAGCGTTCTTTATTCTTTTTTTGTACTTCTATTTTAGTTACCTTTGGCATTTTACTATCCCTACTTCTATATTCAAACGTTTTTTCTTACATATATTATTACACATCATTAGATGTTTCATAAAAGACTTTGAATTTTATATATTTACTTTATGCAATAAAAAAGAAGTAAAACAGATTTCATCCTGTCCTACTCCTTTAAATTTATTTAGCTATCGACTTAAAATGTTTTAAAAGATTGACACAACATCATCATTAAATAGTTAATAAAAGTATTGCTTCTATAAACTAATACCAATATATTTATATCATCTTTATTTGTTTGTCGTTTAATTTCCAAGTTGAGACATAGCTTCTTGATATTGTGATTCACTAATAAAATTTTGTTGTTTCATTTTCTCTAAATTGGTTTTAACTCTATTGATGTAATTATTCGACATATCATTTACGTCATACACACTTGGCGCATTTACTTTGCTTGCTAATATGGCACTTTGTAACACACTAATCTGACTCATATTTGAATTGTTTTTATCTACCGTTACACCAAAATAATGATTTGCAGCACCTTCTACAGTATATTGATTATCACCATAATAAATATTATTCATATAAAAACTTAAAATTTGATTTTTACTGTATTGCTTTTCGACTTTACGCGCTACAAACAATTCTTTGATTTTTCTTGTAAAGGATCGTTCATTATCGTAATAATAATTCTTTACAACTTGTTGCGTAATTGTACTTCCACCTTGCACATCTCTATCGCTAATAGTTGAAAACAATGCCCTTGTCGTTCCTTTTATATCAAAGCCATGATGTTTATAGAAACGCTCATCCTCCATTGAAATAAATGCGCCTTTTACATAGTTAGGCATATTTTCGGTAGCAACAAAATCACTTTTATTTTCTATTGATTTTAAATCATCTACATTTGCTCTTGAAGAAATAAAGTACATGACACCAAAAAATATAATCAATAAAATTAATATAGTGATAATTGCTTTTAAGAAAATTTTTTTACTTTTTTTCTTTTTCGGTGGTTTCCCTATTGGTTGATAATACGTATTGTAATGAGGTCGTTGAGACTCATAATGTTGTTCAATATAATCAGCCGTATATTTATCGCTTCTTTTCATGGGTTTTCTCCTTTTCTCAAACTCACCCTTTTAAAGTGAGTTTACCAATTGTTTAACCGTTTAGCTATAGTTAAGTTAAAAAATCAGTCCCAAGGTGTAGCAGTAATTTTAAGACTTAAGTAAAGTCAAAAGTATAATTTATTCATTTATACTCAAGTTGTCATTTAAAAGATATCATTTACCTGTCAAAATTCAGTTTTTAATCATTTATTTGATGCCATAAAAAAGAGACTGTTGAGAAAGTCAAAAACTTTAACAACAGCCTTAATCAATAATTTAAAATCATAATAATGAATGCAAATTAGTTCATTGTAAATCGCGATTTATGCTTCTAATTTTTTTACAATTTCTCTATTGAAGTCATCTAAATCATCAGGTACACGACTTGTTACAATGTTGTTGTCTACCACTACTGATTCATCTACAACATTCGCACCAGCATTTGATAAATCTTTGCGTACGTTAATAACACCCGTAATTGTACGTCCTTTTAAATCGTCAGTATCAACTAATACTAATGGACCGTGACAAATTGCAAATGTTGGAACATCATTTTTAGTGAAATACTTAGCAAAAGTACCATAGCGACCTTCTTCATCACCACGTAAGTGGTCAGGTGAAAATCCACCAGGAATTAATAATGCATCATAGTCTTCTGGTTTGGCATCAGCAATGCTAACATCAACAGTGACTTTCTCACCGTGCTTACCAACAACTTCATGGTTAGCTGTATCACCAATCACTTCTGTTTCAAATCCAGCATTTTCTAATGCTTCTTTAGGACTTGTTAATTCTATATCTTCAAATTCATCTGCTAGAATAATTGCTACTTTTTTTGTCATAATTTGACATCACCTTTCATTTATCTGTTTTTCAATCTAAATATAGTATAGGCAAAAAAATAGGGTGTTAAACATCTATTGCTAAATTTTCCAAATTAAAAAAGAGCTAAACTTATTAGCATTATTACATTGTCATTCTCCAACCCCAACTTGCTTTGTCTGTTGAATTTCTATCTGAAATTCTCTATGTTGGGGCCCCAATACTAAATTATATGGAAAACTTTTATGTTTTAATTATTCAGTGGTTATACGTTAAGAAAGTCTAGGATTGTGATTGATGTCCTAGACTTCCTAAATAATTATTTTGAAACTTGTTTCACTTTTTCTTCCAACTGATCAAGTAAACCAATCCACTCATCAATATCTTCTACACGTACCTCATCCGGATTTACGTGATCAATGTCTTCAATAAATTTGTTTAATCGTGTTTTAATTTGATCAATCGTTTGCTGTTCACTCATTAAATATTGGAACTCCTTTTTACTTGTATTTACTACGATAATATTATCCTAACAGAATTTGACAAAAAGCGATATAATCATAATAATATTCATTGTACATTTTACACATAATCAAAACAAAGTAGATGGAAATTTTTTAATTTTAGGAGTAATAAATTATGATAATATCAAACAAATCCCCTATTTCTATCAACAATGATCCATGGGAAGCATACAATGATATTTTAGAACATAACCAATTAACATTGAGTAATATAGAATTTACAACTACAAATTTATGTAATATGCGTTGCAGTCATTGTGCAGTTGGTTACACTTTACAAACTAAAGATCCTGATCCTCTTCCAATGGATATCATCTATCGACGTTTGGACGAGATACCTAACTTAAGAACATTGTCTATTACAGGTGGAGAACCCATGTTTTCCAAAAAATCAATCAAAAACGTCGTTAAGCCTCTACTTAAGTATGCCAAACATCGTGGTATTTATGTTCAAATGAATTCAAATTTAACTTTACCTCAAGACCGGTATTTAGATATTGCAGAATACATAGATGTTATGCACATTTCACATAATTGGGGAACCATTCAAGAGTTTACTGATGTTGGCTTTGGTGCAATGAGAAAACAACCTCCTCTAAAAGCCAAGTTGAAATTATATGAGCAAATGCTTGAAAATTCCAGCACTTTATCAGACCAAGGCATGTTCGTTTCGGCAGAAACAATGCTTAATCAAAGCACAGTCCCTTATCTAAATAAAATACATAACGAAGTGGTAAATGACATGAAATGTAGCCGTCACGAGATTCACCCAATGTATCCATCTGATTTTGCCAGTCAATTAAATGTATTATCTCTTAAAGAAATGAAAGAAGCTATTCATCATTTATTAGATATACGTGATGAAAACACATGGATGTTGTTTGGTACTCTACCTATCTATCCTTGTTTAAATGATGAATATGATCAACATTTATTGCAACGTTTAAGAAAATCAAAGAATGTTACAATGAGAAATGACCCTGATGGTCGTAGCCGTTTGAATGTTAATGTATTTACTGGCGATGTTATTGTGACTGACTTTGGTGATGAAAATGGTACAATATCTAATATACAAAAGGATAAATTGACAGATGTTTTCAACCAGTGGTTAAACACTGATCTTGCACAATCTTTAAATTGTCATTGTCCAGAATATCACTGTCTAGGTCCAAATGTTTTAGTTAAAAATATGTATTACCCAAATACTGATTTCAAGAAAAAAGAACAAAAAATGCATCAATATCAAATATTTTCGTAACTAATTTTGGTATAAACAAACAGTAACCACTCTATGTAGTTTTCAACATTCATAGAGTGGTTACTGTTTTATTAAAAAAGAAAACTTTATTGTTAAAATTATATTATCTTATCATTTAAATTAATTACTAAATTCTTACTTTTCGATATGTCTAACTCTAGATAAATATTCAATTGTATCTATACTTTCTTTACGACGTTCTTTACGTCTAGCAACACGTTGTGGTGCAGTTTCATGGAACCATTTTTCTACAGATGTTTCAGGTTCAACATCAGGTACTGATGTTGGCTTTCCATCACTATCTAATGCTACAAAAGTTAAAAAACTTAAAGCAGCCAAATGGCGCTCGTTCTTATAAACATCATCAATAACAATTTGAACACATATCTCCATTGAACTTGTTCCAGCATAAGAAACCATTGCTTCATATGATAAAATATCTCCTGTTGTAATAGGTCTTAAAAAGTCAACAGAATCTGTTGATGCAGTAACAACTGGGTTCCCAGCGTGCTTCATAGCAGTAATAGCAGCTATTTCATCTATATTTGCCATTAAAGTTCCACCGAACATTGTGTGATGATGATTGGTATCTTGTGGATATACCTGTCTTGTTTTGACGCATTTAGCATCTGACATTTTTTTGCTTTTTCTATTTGTGTTAGCCATAAATCATAATCTCCCCAATTTATAATATTTAAACAAACTCCCAATTCATTTCAATAAATTGATTGTTTATTCCACTTATACTATTTAGCCCAATTTCCATTTTTAAAAACTAATTCTTTTGTTTCATCTTGCAATATCCCATAAATTGTTAAATCAGGACTACCAATCATGAAATCTTCATGAATATTGGAATCATTAAGTCCATTTGTAATTTTTTCTTCTGTAGTCATTTCAGTACCACCTTTGATATTAAAACTATAAGCTGACCCAATAGCTAGGTGGCATGATGCATTTTCATCAAAAAGAGTGTTATAGAATATTGTGCGTCGGTTTGATATTGGTGAATCGTCGGGCACTAGTGCTACTTCCCCTAATCTACATGCACCTTCATCAGTTGCAATCAAATCTTTAAGTAATTTCTCACCTTTTTCTGCTTTGACATCAACTATCACACCATCTTTAAAAGTCAATGTAAACCCGTCTATAATGTTACCATTAAGATTTAAAGGTAATTTGTTTGTTACATATCCATTAACATTGTTTCTATCTGGAGCTGTAAAAACTTCTTCTGTAGGGATATTAGCAATAAAAGGTTGACCGTCCCCATTTACATAACTTGTTGCATCTTCCCATATGTGTCCTTCAGGTAACCCTACTATTAAATCCGTGCCTTCTGATATGTAATGTAAAGCTTGATAGTTTTTCTCTTGTAATCGTTTAGCGTGAACACTTAAATCTTTAGCATGTTTTCCCCAATTTTCAATTGGATTTTGTCCATCTACACGAACAATATCAAATACTTCATCAATGAATTTAATATATGCCGATTCAACATCCAACTCAGGATAGACACGATGTGCCCAATCTCGCGTAGGAAAAGCAGCCACTACCCATGGAAACTGGTTTTTTTGACTTGCTTCCATATATGGTTTAAATCCTTTTGAGTATACAGTTTGATACGCTTTTAACTTATGCGCGTCTATTCCACTTAATAGCTCTGGATCTTCAGCAATGAGTGCCAAGTTCGCTGCACCACGATTAACATAATCAAGACGCTCTTCAATATCATATTGTTTGAGTTCTTGGTTTTCAAAGTGTTCAACTGATTCGTTTTCAAATTTTAATCTTTTTAATCTCGGGTCTGTGTAACTCACTCGAACATCTTCTGCCCCTGCTTTATATGCTTCCTCGACGATTAAATGAGTTAATTCTAAAGCTTCGACAGATGAACGTATAAATACTGGTTGATGTGGCTGTACATTCATTCCCACTCTTACTAATAATTCTGCATATTGTTTTAACTTATTATGATAACTCGTCATATTAATCCTCCATATCTTGTCTAAGTTGTCCTAAATGGTCCGCAATGGCCGTAACCTCACTAGGCGAGAATGAATCTTTAGACATTACGAATTCATATATTTCGCTTATGTCTTGATGAGGTGTTGATTTAAATTTTTCCGGATTAAGTAACGCTTGATTTACAATATTTAATTTTTGTCTAATATTAGAAATCATTTCTTCATTAGATAATGACATTTAATTCACCTCTTTAGTTCAATATTCTATCAAAATATCATATTTTGTTAAACTTTGATAGAATTTGAGGTTAAGTACTTTCTTATTGTTTAGATAGTATATAAAATGGGCATATAAATACATAGTTTGGAGTGAATACTTATGATACATGTAGCATTTGTATGTCTAGGTAATATATGTCGTTCTCCAATGGCTGAAGCTATCATGAGGCAAAGACTACAAGAAAGAGGCATTTCAGATATAAAAGTTCATTCTAGAGGTACAGGACGTTGGAATTTAGGCGAACCTCCACATAATGGAACACAAAAAATTCTACAGAAGTACCATATTCCTTATGATGGTATGGTGAGCGAACTTTTCGAACCTGATGATGATTTTGACTATATTATTGCTATGGACCAAAGTAACGTAGACAATATCAAACAAATCAATCCAAATTTACAAGGACAATTGTTCAAATTGCTAGAATTTAGTAACATGGAAGAGAGTGATGTACCAGATCCATACTACACTAATAATTTTGAAGGTGTTTTCGAGATGGTGCAATCATCTTGTGATAATTTAATTGACTACATCGTAAAAGATGCAAATTTGAAAGAGAGGTAATTCAACTATGGAAAATAAATTAGTACCTGGTATTTTAATTGGTGCCGTAATTGGTGGCGCGGCTGCTCTTGCTGATAAATCTACACGTCATTCTTTAAAACAATCATTCAAAGACATCAAAGAAGGAAATCGTACACGTAAACCTTCAAAAATAAGTAGCATCAAAGATGAAGTAATGTATTGGAAGGATACATTAGAAGAAATACGTCGCAATAATCCTGAATTAGAACGTTCAATTAAAGATGCTAAAGAAACTTTTGTAAATCGTAAAAATCAACGCTTAGGGAAATAAACTTTTAAATACGTAGCATTTTCTGAGAAAGTAGGACTTCAATTGGAAAATGTAGGCATATAAGTTTATGATATTCAATGACTATGAAGTGGAACGGAATTCATTCTAGATGAATTTTGCTCCACTCTTTTTATCTTTGTTGATTATAAACTCTACATTGATTGTTAAACTTTGACTCGCCCTTGTTTAATACTTTAACTCGTGTTTAAAACTATAAATCAATATTCAAAAACTATTGCCTTTCTATTTAATTTAGGCCAAAATAATCATTGAGTGTTAAAAACACATTACTTTTTAAAGGGTATTGGATTTATCATATATAAATAAAACCATTTTTGTTTTACTATACCGCAAATATGGGAATACAAGTTTAAATGTAAAACATAAAAAGCGAAGGAGATTGTTATGTCAAAAAAAGAGAAAACAACTTCTAAATATCTTAATTCAATAGAATATAAAGAGCATAAAAAGAATAAAAAAATAGAAGTTGACCGTACATATATAGAACCGCAAGAATTCCAATCGAAGAAACCTAAAAAAAAGAATCAAGTATTTTTTGTTTCTCGGCTGAATAAACCAGCAAAATACACCGAAAACTCTAATTTCTTTTCCTACCTTATTTATAGGATAGGTAAAGATGACGCTGCAGGTTTAGCAGCACAGATGACGTATCATTTTGTATTAGCACTTTTCCCAATGCTAATTTTTTTACTTACGCTACTTGGTCAATTCATCACGATTGATGCTAATCAGATTAATCAAAAAGTAAGTCAATATGTCCCTGATCAAGAAACAGCTAGTATCGTTGGCGGAATTGTTAAAGATATCTCTGACACTGCCAGTGGAGGTATTTTGTCAGTTGGGTTAATTTTAGCTATTTGGTCAGCATCAAATGGAATGTCCGCTATCATTAACTCATTTAATGTTGCTTATGACGTTGAAGATTCTCGAAACGGTATAGTAGTTAAATTATTAAGTATACTATACACACTTGTTTTAGGTGCAGTATTTGTTGTTGCTGTTGTACTTATTACACTAGGTCCAGTCATTAATAAATTTTTATTTGGACCACTAGGTATTGATAATCAAATTGAATGGATTTTTAATTTAGTACGAATTGTTATTCCATTGATTATTATTTTCATCATATTTACTGTACTTTATTCAGTTGCACCTAATGTTAAAACAAAATTACGTTCCGTTATTCCTGGCGCTATTTTCACTTCCATTATTTGGTTACTAGGGTCGTTTGCATTCGGTTACTATATTTCAAACTTTAGTAACTATTCGAAAACATACGGAAGTTTAGCTGGTATTATCATTTTATTCTTATGGTTGTATATCACTAGCTTTATTATTATTATCGGTGCTGAAATCAATGCAATTATTCACCAAAGAAAAGTCATAGCCGGTCACACACCTGAAGAAGCCGCTATTAAACATGAGGATAACAATGAAAATCATTATAACGAAAATACGACTTATGAATACTACAAAGATAATAAAGATGTAGATATTTCTAATGAAGATGATACTTATAATATCAATCATCAATCTAAAGAAGAACATCACACAACCGACTGATAATATCGAAAGGCGAAAGTATCGGTAGATGCACCGTTACTTTCGCCTTTAATAATTTATTGAATTAAATTATGCTGAAACGCATAGATTACTGCTTGTGTTCGATCTTGTACTTCTAATTTACTCAGTATGTTACTTACATGAGTTTTTACTGTTTTGATGGTGATATGAGAGGCGCTTGCAATCTCTTGGTTAGAGTATCCTTTAGCTATAAGTAATAAGATCTCCATTTCTCTTTCTGTTAACATTTCATAAAGCTCGGCACGTTTTTTCATACGGTTGCGCATTTTTACTAACACTTCTGGTTCAAATACTGATTCACCTTCATACGTTTTACGCACAGCGTCAGCTATATCACTTGCACTTGTTGTCTTTAAAATATAACTATCTACTCCAGAATCAAGTGCACGATAAACTTCTTTATCTTCTATAAAGCTTGTTAACATGACTACTTTAATTTGAGGTAAATCTTTTTTTATTTCAGTAGTAGCTTCTACACCATCCATATCGTCCATAAGTAAATCCATTAATATTAAATCTGGTTTTAGCTCATGCGCTTTAGTGATAGCTTCCTTACCAGAAGCACCCTCACCTACTACTTCTATATCTTCTTGTGTTGAAAGATAGCTTGAAATACCGATTCTTACCATTTCATGATCATCAACAAATAAAATTTTAATCGCCACTTGAATTCTCCTCCTTATTCAATGGTGCCTTAACTTCAATTCTTGTACCTGAATCAGGTAAAGATACAATATGAAACGTCGCACCAATTTCTAACGCTCGTTCTCGCATATTTTTTAAACCATAACTTTGTTCAAATTTTTCATCTACATTAAATCCTTTTCCATTATCTTGAATTCTTAGTAAAAGATAATCCTCTTGATTAAATAATTCCACAGTTACTTTCGTACCATTTGAATGTCTCAATGTATTTGAAATAGCTTCTTGTGTAATTCTGAACAAATGATCTTCAATACCTTTTGGCACTTCAAAATCTTGAATTTCATGCAAAACTTTCATTGGTATTTTCTTTTGTAAATCGATGACTAAATCTTTAATACCTTCACCTAGAGACTTATCTTTTAAACCTATCGGTCTTAAATGTAACAACAAAGCTCTCATTTCAAGTTGTGAGTCTTGAACCATTTTTTCAAGAATTGGTATCTGTTGATTTAAAGGTGGTTCTAATTTCGACTCTTTTATTGCTGATAGCATCATGCTCGCAGCAAATAATTGTTGGCTAACAGAATCATGCAATTCCCTAGCAAGTCGCTGTCGCTCATCTTCGATAATCTTTTTGACTTTTACATCATTAATATTGTAGTTTTCATTAGTTAAATTCTGAGTCTTCATTCTAAGTCGATGTAATTCTTGATTTAATGGAACTAGTGTATGATAAATATCTATCGTTTCTGTATATAATTCGATATTTTGATCATTGATACCCACTGTTTGTCCTTCTATTGATCTTTCTATTTGGGAAATAATCCAATCATTTTGTTGATTAATTTTATAAGCTAAAACAGATCCAACTATAATACATAAAAAAACTATTAATAAATTTAAAAATAGAAAAACAGGTATTCCAAATATTTGTGTATAAAACATCCCTTGAAAAAAGATAATATTTACAAACACTTTATCAATAAATAAAAAAGCAATAAGCATACTATATACTAATATAAGCATTGAGCCTATAGCTCTTATGTAGTGATTCATCTGTAAATCACCTCTACGTCTCCAATGAATGATGAAACGTAAACATTAACAGTATAATTATCATCTTTCGTTTTTTCTTCAATTTGAACATGGTTATTCTCAATCTTATAAGATTTATCATTCACATAAGCAGTACCGTAGAAGAGAGTCGCATGTAAATTTATATTATAATTAAGAGGTACAACTACTTGTACTTTACCTAAAATATGACGCACAACTATGGTATTTGTTTCCTTAATATTTGCTGCTTTTGTCATATCAATGTGTATGTCTCCTATACCGTGTTGAATTTGTACGTCTTCCCATTTATATACATACACTGGTGTATGTTGTTCACCAAACCATTTTTGTTTAATGAAAATGGGTGATGTGATGTCTTCATCTGTAGCAATCACTTTTAAAGGTCTAAACTTATAAACCAAGTAACGTATGATGACTACAATTAAAAAGACAAATAGAATAATAATCGTATACTTATTAGACAAAAGTGTAAAAGCAATTAATAAAGTTCCTATCCAAAAAGATAATAGTCCTCTAACTTTATGGAAATACACATATCCTACATATACAAGTACACATCCTAATAGGAGTACTAGTAAAAAACCAATTTTCTCAAAAAATATATAATAAAAATTGGCAATAATCATTAAAGCAGTAAAAATAATCAACATTTCAGTTGATATATATTTGCGTGTCATATTTCGCCACCTTTCTATGCTACAGCACTCATATGATATATAAAGTGGAATGCTTCTTCAGTAGTTATTTTCATTCTAGATTGTAAATTTATATCCGCTTCAATTCTCGCATAATAAGACTCAGCATCATTTAATTGTGATTTAATCATATCAATATCATTATCATGTATTTCCTCAGCACAATAGATTGCTTGATTGTTTACTAAATCTATATATTTATTTTCTAATGAGAGCGTGAGGGTGTCAATTAACTTCTTTAGTTGTAATCTTTTTTCTCTTAAATAATTAATATAAGTATCAATATTTTTAATTTGCTTATCTAATGACATTTTATAGTCATTGATACTTTTTTTAGTAATACGTTTTATAAATTGTTGTAAATATGAATCTAAAATATTCAATGATATCACCTCGTCACTGATTAAGCTTTATTATAAAACAATTCCGAAACCTAATGAAATAGGCTTCGGAACCATATACGCTTCATACTTTAGTCTGACGAGATATGAAAAAAGTAAATCATAATCTTAAATTCTAATTTGAATTACTAATATTTAATTAATCATCAATCTTAGTTGTAAGTAACGGACCATCTTTAGTTACTATAACCGTGTGTTCAATTTGGGCGACATAACTTTTATCCTTAGTTTCAAATGCCCATTCATTTTTACCTTCAGTTACAAATGTAGCATGTGTTGATATGAATGGTTCTACTGCAATGACTTGCCCTTCTTTTAATAATGTTTTATCTTTAGGATCAAAATAATTCATGACATGATTAGGTGCCTCATGAAGTGATTGTCCAACACCATGTCCAGTTAAATTCTTAATCACAGTCAAGTCATTTTGTCGTGCCGTTGCATGAACAGCTTTTCCAATATTACTCAATTTTGTACCTGGTTTCACCTTTTTCATAGCATTTTCAAAAGCCATTGTGGCTACGTCACAGACCTTTTGCTTAAGAGGTTGATCTGATTTCCCTACAACAAATGAAATACCAGTATCAGCATAATACCCATTTTTTAAAGCTGATACGTCAATATTAACTAGGTCACCTTCACGAATTACTCGTTTACCAGGGATTCCATGTGCGACCTCTTCGTTAACACTAATGCAAGTTTGACCTGGGAAGTTTTCATCATGAATAGGCGCTGATATCGCTCCATGCTCTTCAAATAAATCTTTGGCAATGTGATCTAATTCACGGGTAGTCACTCCAGGTTGAGTAGCTTCTTTCATAGTATCTCTGACTTTTGCACAAATGTAACCTATTTCTTTTAACGCTTGTAATTCTTCATCAGTTTTAACAATCATTTTATCCCGTTCCTTTATAAATTATATTACATCTTATTATAGCAAAAATTTTTTGATATACTAAATATGAATGTATAACGATTCGTAATAGTTAAATTAATTTTCAAAGAAAGAGAATTTGTCTAAAGTAAAGTCTTTTCGAATTTCCTTTTCTTAAGAGGAGTCAGTATGATATGAATGATAAATGGTATAGACATATAATTGGAGCGCGAACTATTAAAACTGGTTTGGCTACTTTTTTTACGTCTTTATTTTGTATGTTGTTAAACCTCACTCCAATTTTTGCCATACTTACTGCAATTGTTACAATTGAACCTACTGCTAAAGCATCATTAAAAAAGGGGTATAAAAGGCTACCAGCAACAGTTATCGGTGCGTTATTTGCTGTTGTCTTTACATATGTCTTCGGTGATCAATCGCCGTTAAGTTATGCTTTAAGTGCTACATTTACCATTTTGATTTGCACTAAACTTAATTTACAGGTAGGAACAACTGTTGCAGTATTAACTTCCGTTGCGATGATTCCAGGTATACATGAAGCATATGTATTCAATTTCTTTTCACGGTTACTTACAGCTCTTATAGGGCTTGTTACGGCTGGATTAGTCAATTTTATCATCTTACCACCTAAGTATTATCATCAACTTGAAGAGCAATTAGCCCTTAGTGAGAAAAAAATGTATAATTTATTTTATGTACGCTGTAATGAGTTATTATTAGGAAAATTTAGCTCAGAGAAGACTAGTAAAGAATTATCAAAATTAAACATAATTGCTCAAAAAGCTGAAACATTAATGAGTTATCAAAGAGATGAACTTCATTATCATAAAAATGAAGATAATTGGAAATTATTAAATCGCCTTACAAATCGCGCTTATAACAACCGTTTATTTATTTCACATTTATCTAACATTATTTATTTACCCAAACATACGTCTATTGCATTTGATGCTAATGAGAAGATAGCATTGATTAATATTAGTAATAGTATTAATGGCATCATTCAAAAAGGAAGCTTTACTCGTCAAAAAGAATCTATTGCAACATTAAAGTCTTCTGTTAAACAGATGGATGAGTTTGACCAAAATCAAATGAAAAGTACACTCATATATGAAATTCTACTCATATACAAAATTTTAGATTCACGTTATGCAAAATAATATGACGTTAAAAATAATTACTTTATTACCTATTCAAAAAATAATTAAATATGATACAAAGCCGTAGAACAAAGTTTATCTACGGCTTTCTTGATACATATAAATATACGCATAAATCTCGTTAACGCTTTAAATTTGAATGTTTGGCAAACTATTCATCTACACCTTCACCTATCGTCACGCTCGTAACAAATCCTTGTGTCACTTTGTATTGTAATTTAATCATTTTACCATGATACACATATATACCGTCTTCTGGATATTGTGAATCACTGCTTGTATGTGGAATATGATTCAATCTCTCTTTTGGGTATGCATCTTTCATACTTTCAAGTGATAGTGATTGATTATTAATACTGAAACGTACACTTATCGCTGTATGATTGCTTGTAGCTCTGATTTCTTGATCATAAATCTTTTTGTATTCAATATCATTAGTATCATCTTGTTGAATCTGATAACCATTAATATTTAAATGACCATTATCTAGAGAAGTAATAAATTGAGGTTGAGTTAAAAATGTTGGATTTTTACCTGCCTCACCTTCTAATGAAAAGCTATGAGATTGTTTGGTTTCGTTTGTTTGATGATGCTTTTCTAAGTAAGTATGTGCTTGTGCGACATGTGAAAACGGAAAGGCTAACGTTAAAGCAGCTAGAGTCAATGACGTCAATTTAAAAATCTTCATATTTTCACTCCTATATTTATTGTATGGTTCAATTACAGTTTAACAACTATTATATGTTTCAAAGTATTTTTTTCGTAGATAATAGAAATTAGCACTTGAGTGTCAATGTTTCAAGGTCAATGAACATTAACGTTTCCTAAATGTATATCAAAAGGTGCTACGTATTCATATAGAAGAAATTGTTTTTTTCATCTCAACACATCCCACTTTCCACATTTTCTTTAGCGTTTTAGAAGAAAATGCTCATCACTTCGTTCCTGACCTTTTGTTAATTAACATCTTCATAAGTTATTTACAATTCAGTCAATGGCTGCTAATACGTTAAAATGCCACTAGAACATGCATTGATGTTCTAGTGGCATTAATATAATAAGTTTTTTACAAATAATCAATTATCGTCATGATTAACAAGCATTATTAAAAATTAAGTTATATTGAGTTATTTTTTATTTTCTTTTGCACGTTTAATTAGAACTTGCTTAGCAGCTTCTTCCTCAGTGTTATCAATCTTTTTAGGCTCAAATTGTATTCCTTTTCTTTCACATGCTTTCTCAAGTAGATAATCAGTTATTTCATGATTTTTTGGTAAAATTGGGCCGTGAAGATAAGAACCTAATAGATTTTTATAGTGTATACCTTCTTTTCGATCGTTATCATTATTACCATAACCATACGTTACTCGACCTAATGTTCCATACGGATGATATGTTCTACCACCATGATTTTCAAATCCAACAATCGTGCCAAAAGTATCACTCTCTATAATGATATCTCCAGTTAAGCGTTCTTTTTTAGACTCGGTATAGAAATCAAGAACACCCAATCCTTCTAACTCGGTACCATCAGGAGTAATATACTTATGACCTAAAAATTGATAACCACCGCATATAGTTAACCCAGGCATACCATCTTCAATTGCATTTTTTAACGACGTTTTAATCTTACTTAATTCCTTTGTGGCAAGCGCTTGTTCCCTATCACTCCCACCACCAATGAAGAAAATATCGCAATCATCAAATGTGACTCCTTCAGTCTCATTGATTTCTTTAACATTTATCTTAATATTTCTTTTTTTAGCTCTTTGTTTTAATGCCATGATATTACCAATATCACTGTATAAATTAAGCTTATCTGACATGAAATGATAAACCGTTAGTTCATTCATCTTACGATTGCCCTCCTTCAAATGAGCGATTAAGTTGTTCAAGCATTGGTGTTAATGATGTATAGTTTGGAATTGCTACCGTAAATGAACTGTATTTCATAGTTAATGCAGTCGCTTTGTAGATATCCTTTTCAACCTTAATAGGCACTTCAACTTCAGCAAGTTTGAGACGTAATTGTAGTTCCTCAGCACGTGTACCACTTACAATGATAGCTTCGATATCTTGGGTAGCCAACTTTTCAAAGTCAGCATCGTATATCCATGAAATATCTCGACCATCTGCCGCGTTGTCATTAAGACTAATCACATAAACTTTTTTATCATCAATTTGTTCGCCTACTGATAGGCTTGCATTCATTCCAGCTGGATTTTTTGCTAGATTAATCATAGCTTCCTTCTTATTTTTTGAAAAATACTGCATTCGACCATTATCAGACGTATATGTTTCAAAACCTTTGCGTATTGCATCATCATTTAATCCCAATTCTCTTAATACGGTATAAGCTGCTATTGCATTATAAGAATTAAAATCTCCTGCAATTTTCATATTAAACTCACTTTGGTTTATTATCATTTTTAAGAATGGTGAAGCTTCAAATGATGACACTTCATATGTAGGTACTTCTCGTTTAAATCCACACTCACAGTGATAATGTCCAATTTGATTATAATGTATATAGTCATATTGCAATAATCGTCCACAATTAGGACAATATTTACTTTCATTCATTGTACTTTGTTCAAATTCATGTGCAAATTTTTTCATTCCGTAATACACAATGGAATGACTTGCAATTTTCAAACGACTCACAAACGGATCATCTGCATTTAATAATAATTTTATCCCTTTGTTACTTATTGATTTTGCAATATTATCAACCATAATATCGATTTCACCAAATCGATCCATTTGATCTCTAAAGAAATTTGTAAACACCATCATAGAGGGTGTAATTTCGTTTAAAACACGTGGTATAGATCCTTCATCTATTTCAATTATCGCAATATTAGTATCCTTAGAGCTTTGCATAATGAAAGCAGAAGTTATCCCTGCTGCCATATTTGCCCCTTCATTATTGTGAATAATGTTTATTTGATTTTTCTTTAAAGTATGTCCAATTAAGTTAGATGTAGTCGTTTTACCATTAGTCCCACTAATAAAAACAATGTCATCTACTTGTTTAGCTAATTTTCTTAAAATATTATGATCCACACGTCTTGCAATCTGTCCCGGCAAGTCTGTACCCTTTTTACCTACAGCTATACTTGCTTTCCTTGCTAACTTAGCCATGTGGGTTGCAGTCCATTGTCTCATGCGTTTCCTCCTCCAATTTGCACTCGAGTAATTATAACACGTAAAGGGTATAACAAAAAAGATTCTCATCTAAGATGTGCTATTCATTTCACAAATTAGAATAATTATTAATAAGAACGATAATCACTACTTATAGATTAGAATAATTATTATTTGCTATTGAGAAATGTTTTGTTATAATATACAAGAATCTTATTTTTATTTATACGGGGTGATTGAAGATGTTAAGTAAAGAACTATTAGCAGCTTTAAATGAACAGATGAATCAAGAATATTTTGCAGCGCACGCATATATGGCAATGGCGGCATACTGTGACAAAGAATCTTATGACGGATTTGCAAATTTTTATATAGAACAAGCTAAAGAGGAACGTTTCCACGGTAAAAAAATCTATGACTATATCAATGATCGTGGCGAACATGCTATTTTTGATACAATTAAAGCTCCTAAAGTAGAATTTTCTTCTATTTTAGAAACATTTAAAGATAGTTTAGCTCAAGAACGTGATGTTACTCAACGTTTCTATAATCTATCGGAATTAGCTCGGAATGATAAAGATTATGCTACAATTTCATTTTTAAACTGGTTCTTAGATGAACAAGTTGAAGAGGAATCTACATTTGAAACTCATATAGATTACCTTACTCGTATTGGTGACGATTGTAATACACTTTACTTATATGAAAAAGAATTAGCAGCGCGTTCATTCAACGAGTAATAATTACAATAACTTATTCCTAAATATTGTGTTATTTACCCTTAAATCTCCTCAAAGATAAATGATTTAAGGGTTTTTTTAATGCATAAATCATTTGTTTTAACCCGTTTTACTATCTATAAAATTGTTATTGTAATAAAATATTGACATTAAATACTCACATAACCAAAAATAATTGAAAGGAATGAAATAATGGCACAAAATGCATTTGTTGCACTGGACTTTGAAACTGCTAACGGTAAACGAACAAGCATATGCTCTGTAGGAATGGTCAAAGTTATTGATAATCAAATAACAGAGTCATTTCATACCCTTGTGAATCCTTTTGACTACTTTACTGAAACAAATATTAATGTACACGGCATCCACCCCGAAGATGTGCAAGATGCTCCTGGATTCAAGCATGTCTATCCATATATGTTACAATTTATTGATCAACTTCCTGTTGTTGCCCATAATGCTGCTTTTGACATGAATGTGTTACATCAAAGTTTAAAAAGTCTTAATATAGATACTCCTTCTTTGACATACTTTTGTTCATATCAATTAGCTAAACGAACAATTAATGCATATCGATATGGACTAAAACATTTAATGAACCATTACCATTTAGATTTTCACGGTCATCATGATGCGTTAAATGATGCTAAAGCTTGTGCAATGATTACCTACCGCTTATTGAAACATTATGATGATCTTCAAAGCATGTTAAGTATATATGGAAAAAATCTTAAAGATAAAGGCTGATTGTCCACTTAACCTGTGTTCATCAGCCATTTAAATAAAATCATATATTGTTAAATTTTTAAAATCAGATTGCTCTAAACTCCCGACCGTAACACCTATTAATCGAATCGGAATCTCTGGATCTTTTAAGTCGTTATATAAAGTATATGCAATATTATAAATATCAGTTTCAGTACGAATAGGATCTCTCAAACTTTTTTGTTTTGAGATTGTTTCATATTGATAAGTCTTTATCTTTACAGTGACTGTTTTACCTGATTTTTGAATTTTATTTAAACGCTCTGCTGTTTTTCCTGAAAGCTCTCTTATTTTTCTTAAAATAACATCATCATCGTTAACATCTGTAGAAAATGTCCTTTCAGTCCCAACAGATTTACGAACTCTACTCGCCTTTACTTCATTATGGTCTATACCTCGAGCTTTATTATACAAACCTCGTCCTCTTTTACCGAACAAGCGTATTAATTCAAATTCATCTTTATTATATAAATCTTGACCTGTATATATATGATGTTGATGCATTTTTTTCTTCGACGCTTTGCCTACCCCTGGGAAATCTCCAATATCTAATTGCATTAATATTTCATGTACATTATTGTAATCAATAACTGTCAAACCATTTGGCTTGTTCATACCACTCGCTAACTTAGCTAAAAACTTATTATAAGACACGCCAGCTGACGCAGTTAAACGTGTTACTTCGTATATATCTCTGCGAATATAATTTGCAATAGTTGATGCTGATAAATCCGGTCTCACTAAATGTGTAATATCTAAATAAGCTTCATCTAAAGACATAGGTTCTACTAATTCTGTATAACTTCTGAATATTTCCATGATTTGACCAGATACCTCTCTATAAGCATCAAAACGGCTTGTTACATAATAGCCATTGGGGCACAGTTTATGTGCTTGAGTCATAGGCATAGCAGAGTGAACACCATAAGCTCTTGCTTCGTATGATGCCGTAGAAACAACGCCTCGATGACTCGCTTTACCACCAACGATGACAGGTTTTCCTTTTAATTTAGGATTATCTCTCATTTCAACTTGAGCAAAAAAATAATCCATATCTATATGAATAATTCTTCTTTCAGTCATCGACTCACCTCACTATGTCTTCCAAAAAATAGCTTTATACTATTATACGCCATCAGTTTTATCTTTACATGTATTGTGCACATGATAATACTTGTATTATTTATTTACTTAATGTAATAGCAAAAAATAGGACTACAATTTTAGAATAAATTCATAGTCCTATCCTTTCCTACATAAGTGGTTATGTGAATGTAGTTGCATATTTTAATGAGATATTTGTTTATTACGATGGAAACGAGTTGAAAAATAAGAAATGAAATTTTTAAATCAATTATCAACTTTAATATATGCGCTTTTCAGTATAATTAGTGATTATTCATAATAGGTTTGAGTGGGCTTTTGTTGATAAAGATACAAACCTTCTCCATAAGTTTGTATATATTTGAATTTGCTTTGTAATGCCAATGCTACTAAAAACACATCTATCATGCAATAACTTGTATGTATACTAAACATAAAGATTAAAGATGAGAAGGAATATATTTGAATAAGTGCTAGTAAGGTCGCACTTATGATAACAAGTGGTGCTATCATGATAATTGTAAATTGCCACCGATGAAAACAAGTCTGAGAGAACTGTACAATAATTTTGTTTTTATCATATTTTAAAGATGGTTTTTCACCTTTAGAAAATATAATGAACAAAATACGATGGATAAACTCGTGCAAAATAACTAACACTGCGAAACCTACAAAGCCCAAAATAAGATTCATGACAAGATTTTGTTCAATGATATGTGTTGTTTGATAAGCCCATTTATAAGTAAATAGTATTGTAAATAGCGCCAATACAATTTGTAACAGAACAAATCGTTGGATTTGAAATTTATTGCCTGATAAATCTATTTTATGCACATTCACCCCTCCAGTTCTCTATTTTCAAAAATAGTATACAATTTTTATTATAGCTAAAAAAGACCTTTTTCAATAAAGTAAGTTGCCTGTAATACAATCTTAACAATCACTTCAAAATAATAATGAATTGACTTCTATTAAATTCACTCTTCGTCTTTACGTACAAATAAAGCTACAGTCTCAATATGTGTTGTTTGTGGGAACATATCAACTGGTGTAATTTCTACTAACTCGTATTGTTCAGCCAATATTTGCGCATCTCTTTGTTGCGTTGAAGGGTTACATGATATATAAACAATCCTTTTCGGATTTAATTTTAAAAGAGTAGTTAAGAAAGTTTCATCGCATCCTTTTCTAGGTGGATCTACCATGACTAGGTCAGGTTTAATCCCTTGTGATTTCCATGTTAAGATAACATCTTCTGCTTTTCCACATTCGAAAGTCGTATTTTTTAGTTGGTTTTTAGTCGCATTGTCTTCCGCATCTTTTATGGCTTGCGGAACAACTTCTACTCCATAAACATGTTTGGCTAGTGGTGCCATATATAGCCCAATCGTTCCTATACCACAATACGTATCCAATACTATTTCTTTTCCTGTTAATTGAGCATAATTCAGAGCTTGCTGATAAAGTTTTTCAGTTTGTGATGAGTTAATTTGATAAAATGATAAATCAGAAATATGATAAATTACTTCACTTAATTGGTCTTCAATTTTGTCTTTACCATATAAAGTCATTGATTGACGCCCCATAATAACATTAGAATGGCTATTGTTTATATTCTGTTTAATACTTGTTATATTTGGAAATTCTTTTTTCAGCTTGTTTACTAACAGTTCTGATTGTTTAAATGTTGCTCCATTTGTAACAAAGATAACCATCATTTCATCGGTATGATAACCAGTCCTTACTACTAAATGACGTATTAAACCTGTTTTCGCTTTTTCGTTATATATAGATATATTTAATTCATTGAGCCAGTACTTCACTCGATTCATTACTTCTTGATGTTGTTTATCTTGTATAAGACAACTATCCATATCTATAATGTCATGGCTACGTTGTCTATAGAATCCCATTATAACTTGATTGGAGTTACCTTGACCTACAGGGATTTGAGATTTATTACGGTAACGCCAAGGATTATCCATGCCAATAGTTTCTTTTATGGTGGTATTCTCAAAAGGGCCTTTTCTGTGAAAAAGATTAACTACTTGTTCTCTTTTCATATCCAATTGTGCTCTATATGTCATATGTTGTAATTGACAACCACCACATTTTGCATAATAAATGCAAGGTGGTGTCACTCTATCATCACTTTCACTCATGACCTCTATCAATTTTCCTATAGCAAAATTCTTTTTCACTTTAATTAATTTAAATTTAATTTCTTCATCAATTAAAGCATTAGGAATAAAAATTGGATATCGATCAACTTTAACAACTCCGTGTCCCTCATGAGTTAAATCAATAACCTTTCCCGTTTTAACTTCGTTTTTCTTAAATGTTTCCAATTTTTTCCCTCCCACATACAAAAAGGTTAGGAATATAATATGTGGCATTCCTAACCTTAAATTTGATGTCGTAATTAGTCGTAATAATTTCATTGCTTATCTGGCGTAATATCAGGTATTGTACTATTTTCTAATAGTTCTTCGTTAAATACATCTTTAGGTGTGAAAATTTCTATGTGCTGTTCTAAATTAAGGAAATTTGCAGGTAATTTCCCACCGTATTCACCATCAACATTAAGTTGCATATCAGTAAATGATGAAATATTAATAGACTTCGCTTTAGCATAAATGACTTTAGGATGCTTTGTGTGCTCACCTCGAGACGCTAATGTCATAATATGGCCCAATTCAGCAAGATTTGCTTTTTCTACAATAATTAACGTGAAATAACCGTCGTCAAGCTTCGCATCTGGAACTAATTTTTCAAAGCCAGCCATTGAATTCGTTAAACCTAGAAGGAATAGTAAAGCTTCTCCTTGGAAGATATTATCATCATATTCGATACGTACATCTACCGCTTTCATTTGAGGTAACATTTCAAATCCTTTAATGTAATACGCGAACGGTCCTACAATTGACTTCAACTTACTTGGTGTTTCATAAGATACTTGTGTTAGTTTTCCCCCTGCAGCTAGGTTAATGAAATAACGATTATTCATCTTTCCAATATCTACCTTGGTTGTATGACCATCAATAATTACATCAATCGCTCCCATTATATCGTTTGGTAAATGAAGCGCTCTTCCAAAGTCATTAACGGTTCCCATTGGTATTACACCTAATTTAGGACGATTGGGTTGCTCGGCGATTCCATTGACCACCTCATTTAACGTACCGTCACCTCCAGCTGCAATGAGTAAATCATATTCATTTTCTAGTGCTCTTTCAGCTTCAAAAGTAGCATCACCAATTTTTTCAGTTGCATATGCACTCGTTTCATAACCTGCTTTCTCAAGTTTAATCAGTGCATCTGGTAATACACGTTTAAAAAGTTCTTTTCCTGATGTTGGATTATATATAATTCTTGCACGTTTTCTCATAGTTAATCCCTCAAATTCATATACTCATTACTTATATTATATGATTTATACATCAGTTAAAAGTATTTATTTCCGATTTCTCTAAACTATTCGGTACTACAAAGGTAAAATATATGTAATTTTAAACATTAAGAAACTTAATACCTATACTTTTCAAAAGTAATAAAAGCTTCTAACAAAGTTCATATCCTTTGTTAGAAGCTTAAAGTATTATAATTTTCGAATTAACGGTTATCTAATTCTTGTTTTAATAGGCTATTAACTTTTTGTGGGTTAGCTTGACCTTTAGAAGCTTTCATAATTTGACCCACTAAGAATCCCATAGCTTTACCTTTACCATTTTTATAATCTTCTATTGATTGTGGATTATTATCTAAAGCATCAGTTACAAATTTAAGTAATGTTGCTTCATCAGAAATTTGTACTAAACCTTTATCTTCCATAATTTGTTTAGCATCTCCACCATTTTCAGCTAGTTCTGGAAAAACTTTTTTAGCGATTTTACTACTCATTGTTCCGTCTTCTATTAATTTTATCATACCAGCTAAATTTTCAGGAGTTAGTTGCGTATCTTTTAATTCAACTTGATTTTTATTAAGATACTCGTTAACACCACCCATTAACCAGTTGGAAGTAAGTTTAACATCTGCACCATGGTCAATTGCGCCTTCAAAGAAATCAGACATTTCTTTAGTTAATGTTAATACATGCGCATCATATTCTGGAAGTCCAAGATCATTTACGTATTTAGCTTTACGTTCATCTGGTAATTCTGGAATTGTTTGTCTCACACGTGCTTTCCAATCTTCATCTACATACAATGGTACAATATCTGGTTCAGGGAAATATCTGTAATCATCTGAACCTTCTTTCACACGCATTAAAATTGTTTTACCAGTAGATTCATCAAATCGACGTGTTTCTTGACCAATCTCTCCACCATTTAATAATTCTTCTTCTTGACGTTTTTCTTCATATTCTAAACCTTTTTTAACGTAGTTAAATGAGTTAAGGTTTTTCAATTCAGTTTTTGTACCAAATTCTTTTTGACCATATGGACGAAGTGAAATATTAGCATCACAACGTAGGGAGCCCTCTTCCATTTTACAATCAGATACACCCGTATATTGAATGATTGAACGTAGTTTTTCAAGGTAAGCATATGCTTCTTTAGGTGAACGAATATCGGGTTCAGATACAATTTCAATTAATGGTGTACCTTGACGGTTTAAGTCTACTAAAGAATATCCATCTTTATGTGTTGATTTACCTGCATCTTCTTCCATATGAAGACGTGTAATACCGATACGTTTTGTTTCTCCATCAACTTCAATATCAATATAGCCGTTTTCTCCAATAGGTTGATCAAACTGAGAAATTTGATATGCTTTTGGATTATCTGGATAGAAATAGTTTTTACGATCGAATTTAGAATTTGTAGCAATATCCATATTTAATGCCATTGAAGCTCTCATTGCCCAATCTACTGCACGTCTATTAACTACTGGTAACACACCTGGATAAGCTAAGTCGATAACATTTGTATTTGAATTTGGTTCAGCTCCAAAATGTGCTGGTGATGGAGAGAACATTTTTGAGTCCGTTTTTAACTCAACATGAACTTCAAGTCCGATTACTGTTTCAAAATGCATGATTTCCACTCCTTATAAATTTTCGTATGCGTCATGTAAGTTGTATTGTGTTTCAAATTGATAAGCGACACGATATAACGTTTTTTCATCAAAAGGTTTACCAATTAATTGCAAACCAATTGGGCGTCCGTTTGATTGTCCACAAGGAACTGAAATACCAGGTAAACCAGCAAGGTTAACTGGTGTAGTTAATAAGTCATTCGCATACATAGTTAAAGGATCATCAATTTCTTCGCCAATATTAAATGCTGTTGTAGGTGCTGTCGGTCCAACCACAACATCGTAAGATTCAAATACTTTGTCAAAATCATTTTTAATTAACGTTCTAACTTTTTGAGATTTTTTATAGTATGCATCGTAATAACCTGAGCTTAAAGCAAAAGTACCTAAAAAGATACGTCTTTTGACTTCTTCACCAAAGCCTTCCGATCTGGACATTTTATATAATTCTTCTAACGATTGTGCTTCTTTAGAATGATATCCATATCTAATACCATCAAATCGCGCTAAGTTTGCTGAAGCCTCTGATGACGCAATAACATAATATGATGGAATACCATATTTTGTATTTGGTAATGAGACTTCGTCAACTTCAGCACCAAGTGATTTTAACGTTTCAACCGCTTCTTTTACAGAAGTCTTCACTTCTTCACTTACACCCTCACCTAAATATTCTTTAGGTAATGCAATTTTAAGACCTTTAATATCTTTACCAATATCAGAAGTAAAATCTACATCATCAACAGGTGCGCTTGTAGAATCATTCGCATCAACACCGGAAATTGCCTCAAGTACTAATGCGTTATCTTTAACATTACGCGTGATTGGTCCAATTTGATCTAAAGAAGAAGCAAATGCAACTAAACCAAAACGTGATACACGGCCATAAGTCGGTTTCATACCAACTACGCCACAATAAGATGCAGGTTGTCTAATAGAACCACCAGTGTCTGACCCTAAACTAAAAGGAACTAAACCTGCTGCAACTGCTGCTGCAGAACCACCTGAAGATCCACCTGGTACTGCTGTGTGATCAAAAGGATTTAATGTTTTCTTAAAATATGAAGTCTCTGTAGAGCCACCCATTGCAAACTCATCCATGTTTAATTTACCAATTAATACCGCGTTTTCATCATGTAGTTTGTTCATTACAGTGGATTCATAAATAGGTACAAACCCCTCTAACATTTTACTTGCACACGTAGTTTCTACATCTTTTGTGATGATATTATCTTTGATTCCCATTGGAATTCCAAATAGTTTACCATCCATTTGATCTTTGGCTTGTAATTCATCTAATTCTTCGGCTTTTTTTATTGCATTTTCTTTATCTAAAGCTAAGAATGACTTGATTGTTGGATCAGTTTCTTCAATAGCTGCGTATATATCTTTTACTACATCAGAAGGTTTAATTTCTTTATTTTTGATTAATTCAGTTAATTTTTCGATAGATTCAAAACGAATACTCATCTTAAGCGTCCTCCCCATTCATGATGGATGGCACTTTAAATTGACCATCTTCTGTTTCTTTCGCATTTTTCAATGCTAATTCTTGAGGAATGCCCTCGATTGCTTTATCGTCACGTAATACGTTTTGTAAATCTAATACGTGATAAGTTGGCTCAATACCTTCTGTATCGGCACTATCATTTTGTTTCGCAAAATCTAAAATACTTTCTAAAGTATTAGCCATTTCTTCTGTTTCTTCAGAAGAAATTTGAAGTCTAGCTAAATTAGCAATATGTTCAACTTCTTCACGTGTAACTTTAGTCATTAAATAAAAGCCTCCTTAATACTCATTCATCACCAAATTGTATCAAATTTCGAACCAAAAATCTAAATATTTATGAATAAGTTACTCAAAATAAACACTTGATATTTAAGGTGTTTAATAAACTTTTACATATGAATACCACTAATTGTCATCTCTATGTCTTAAAATGATAGATGAATTAAATTTTAATTCTAATAATAATTTTGTACATATTTATGCAATAGATATTGATTAATCATAAGACACATTTAGGGTTAAATACCTTTTATCAAAGACTTTTAGTACTACCATTAAAAGTTTTACTTTTCTGAACATTTAGTTACATTGTATAATATTACATGTATCTTATATCATTATTTAATAAAGGGAGTGTTAATTATGTTTACATTAGGTACAGCTCTCAGTAATCAAATTGATGCAAATTGGCAGACTTACGTTATGATTATTGTCTATTTCTTAATCCTTCTAATTATCGGCTTCTATGGTTATCGACAAGCTACTGGAAACTTAAGTGAATTTATGTTGGGAGGGCGTAGTATCGGACCATATATCACAGCATTATCAGCTGGTGCCTCTGATATGTCTGGATGGATGATTATGGGACTTCCAGGTTCAGTTTACAGTACAGGTTTATCCGCCATTTGGATAACAATTGGATTAACCTTAGGTGCATACATTAATTATTTTGTTGTTGCTCCAAGACTACGTGTATTTACTGAGATTGCGGGAGATGCTATTACACTCCCAGACTTTTTTAAAAATAGACTAGATGATAAGAAGAATATTATTAAAATTATTTCAGGATTGATTATTGTCGTTTTTTTCACTCTATATACGCATTCAGGTTTCGTTTCTGGTGGAAAACTCTTTGAAAGTGCATTTGGATTAAACTATCACGTAGGACTTTTGATAGTGGCTATTATAGTTATTTTTTACACTTTCTTTGGTGGCTATTTAGCTGTATCAATTACTGATTTTTTTCAAGGTGTGATTATGCTTATTGCTATGGTAATGGTACCTATCGTTGCAATGCTTAAACTCAACGGTTGGGATACATTTCATGATGTTGCTCAAATGAAACCTACAAACTTAGATTTATTTAGAGGAACCACTATTTTAGGCATTGTTTCATTATTTTCATGGGGACTCGGATATTTTGGTCAACCACATATTATAGTAAGATTTATGTCTATTAAATCACATAAATTACTACCAAAAGCCAGACGTCTGGGAATAAGTTGGATGGCAGTCGGTCTATTAGGAGCGATTGGTGTGGGATTAACAGGAATTTCATTTATATCTGAAAAGCATATTAAATTAGAAGATCCTGAAACACTATTTATTGTGATGAGTCAAATTTTATTTCATCCGCTTGTAGGTGGATTTTTATTAGCAGCCATCCTTGCTGCAATAATGAGTACTATCTCTTCACAATTACTAGTAACATCAAGTTCTTTAACTGAAGATTTCTATAAACTAATCAGAGGTTCAGATAAAGCATCATCACACCAAAAAGAGTTTGTTTTGATTGGACGATTATCAGTTTTACTTGTTGCGATAGTTGCTATTACGATTGCTTGGCATCCAAACGATACAATATTAAATTTAGTTGGTAATGCTTGGGCTGGCTTTGGAGCTGCTTTTAGTCCTTTAGTACTCTACTCTTTGTATTGGAAAGATTTAACACGTGCAGGAGCTATTAGCGGAATGGTAGCTGGTGCTGTAGTTGTTATTGTTTGGATTTCTTGGATTAAACCTTTGGCTACAATCAATGCATTCTTTGGTATGTATGAAATTATACCAGGTTTCATAGTTAGCGTATTGATTACGTACATCGTAAGTAAATTAACAAAAAAAACTGATGATGTTGTTATTGAAAATCTTAATAAAGTTAAACACATCGTAAAAGAATAAATGTACAATTATCAGACTATATCAACATTATAAAATTGATTAATTAAATAACAATTACAAGCATAATTTAAATACTTTTCTAATATACAGTGTCAATTTCTTTCATTCACTTAAGAAAATAGCTATGAAGAAATCTATCAATATAAATTTCTTCATAGCTAATTTTTTATATTTAAATTTATTGACGACTCGAAAAATGAGTCAAAATTATCAATAATATCAAATTGCAAATATATTCCTTTGGTGTTAGATTGACCAGTAAACTTAATTTGAATTCTATCCTATTCTTTTCTATACAATGAAATGAGTGTCATACTTCATAGGTAACTAATTATGATAAATATGAACTTGTGGTTCTTTATCGTCTTTAGTTTTACTAATGAGAGCACGTGGAGTATTTCCATCTTTGATTCTAATTTCATACTCATCTAGTTTATCAAAATACTTTTCGGCTTGTTCTGTAACATATTGTGTAATACCTATCGTTTCTGCCTGTCCGTAATAATCTATAGGCAAATCAACTGTAAGTTGTTTAGCTTTTTTATTTACGAATTTAACCTTACCAACTGCTTGTGTGAAGTTTGAAAAATACGATTGCAAATTATCATTAAACTGTTTAAAGTTATTATTCAGCGTTTCATCATAATCAGCTGCAGTTGACGAAGGAATTAAGGCTGCTTTTTCATTAATATTATCCCATGAGTTAATTTTAGTTTTACCCTCTTCAACTGTAGTACCAACTATAAATTCACCTGGTGTAATGGAATCTTGACTAGATTGTTTATAGATAGCAAAATGAATAGGAATATCTTTTAAATCACTATTCTCACGTAAACGAGAGAGCATTTCACTAGCCATCTGTTTACCTTGCTTTTCAATCTCTTTATCAGATAAATCTTTACTATATGTTTCGCCATCTTTCTCTTTTTTGTAATAATAAACACTATTCATAGCTAAACCAATTGACATGCCTTTTATATTTTTACCTTTAGAATCACTGTTTCCATAAAAATCCTGCTCGAGTATATTTGAAAGATAGGCTGGAGAATTTTCAGCTATTTTCTCTTCATCTGTTTCACCATTGTGAGATGGATTGAGTCCAAGATTCTCATTCGCATTTTTGCTTTGCTTTTCTTTTTCGCTCATCTTGTCAATTTCTTTTTTTGTATATTTCGGATCTAAGTATGCATTAATCGTTTTTTTATCTAAATATTGTCCATCTTGATATAAATACTTATTTGTTGGAAAGATTTCTTTACTTAATTCTAGTAAACCACTTTCAAAATCTTCTCCATTATAACCATTTGCCATATTATCTTGTAATAATCCACGAGCCTGGCTTTCTTTAAAGGGCAATATAGTCCTATAGTTATCTCCTTGAACTTTTTTATCAGTCGCTATTTGTTTCACTTGATTTTTATTATGGTTATCCTTATGTTCACTTTGTTCTTTATCTGATGAAGTTTGTTTATGTCCATCTCCGCAAGCCGTTAATAATAACAGTATCGACATGAGTAAAAATATTGTTCGCTTCATTCACGTACTCCTCTAATTATTAGATTCCATTTTGTTTTTCTATAAATGCTGCTTCAGTCCAAATTTCAGTACCGTACTTCTCAGCTTTGGCTAATTTAGACCCTGCATCTGCTCCAGCTATGACAATATCAGTACTTTTAGTCACGCTATTTGTAACTTTAGCACCTTGCATTTTCAACCATTCAGATGCTTCATTTCTTGTCATTTGCTCGAGTTTCCCTGTTAATACAATTGTTTTCCCACTAAAATCAGGATGACCATCAATTTCAGTTGTTTTAATTCCTTTATAAGACATATTAACATTTTTATTACTTAATTTTTCAATTAATGAACGAATATCACTATTTTCGAGATATGTTACAACAGATTGTGCAAGTTTATCTCCAATATCTTGAATTTCAATTAATTCACTTTCTGTTACTTTAAAAAGTTGATCCATCGTTTCATATCGCTCAGCAAGTACTTGACTAGCTTTTACACCTAAATGTCTAATACCTAGTCCAAATAATAAATGCTCTAATGACTGTTCTTTAGATTTTTCTATTGCTAATAAAAGATTATCAACTTTCTTCTGTCCCATTCTCTCTAATGGTAATAAATCTTCTTCTTTTAAATAGAAAATATCTGCGACATCTTTGATTAACTGATTTTCGTATAGCTGATGAATAATTTTGGTACCTAAGCCATCTATATTCATCGCTTGTCTTGAAACGAAATGTATAAGTCCTTCAATAAGCTGTGCCTGACATTTTGGATTAATACAACGTAAAGCAACTTCTCCTTCAATACGAACTAATTCATGTCCACAACTAGGACAATGTGTTGGCATATGATAAATTTCCGATTCGTTAGGTCGTCTATCTAAAATACTTTTTACAACTTCAGGGATGATGTCCCCGGCTTTTTTAATAACAACACTATCTCCGATACGTATATCTCTTTCATGTATTAAATCTTCATTATGAAGAGAGGCTCTTGAAACTGTAGTACCAGCTACTTTTACAGGTTCTAGAATTGCAGTTGGTGTCACAACACCCGTACGTCCAATACTTAGTTCGATATCCAATAATTTTGTAATAACTTCTTCAGCTGGAAATTTATAAGCAATCGCCCATCTTGGAGATTTTTGTGTATAACCCATTTCCTCTTGTTGAGATAAATCGTTAACTTTTATAACAATACCATCAATATCGTATGATAAAGATTCTCTTTTGCTTGTCCATTTCTCTATATAATTAAGTACGCCCTCAATATCTGATACTCGTTCACGTTCTTGGTTAGTTTTAAAACCTAGTTGGTCCAATTCCTCTAGCGCTTCACTTTGTGTTGTTGCATTAAACTCGGTTAGGTCATTCACACTATATAAGAAGACACTTAATTTTCTTTTCGCAGCTAGTTTAGAGTCAAGTTGTCTTAAAGAACCAGCAGCAGCGTTTCGTGGGTTTGCAAAAGGTTGTTCACCATTTTGTTCTTTTTCATTATTCAAATGAATGAATGAACGACGTGGCATATAAGCTTCTCCACGGACCTCAAAATTGAGAGGTTCTTTAATTTTTAGTGGTATAGCATGTATAGTTCTTAGATTTTCAGTTATATCCTCACCTGTCGTACCATCACCACGTGTAAGTCCTTGGACAAAACGACCATTTTCATATTTGAGTGAAACAGCCAAACCATCTATTTTAAGTTCACACATGTATTCGACCTGACCAATACTATCACGAATACGTTGATCAAATTTTCTTAAATCTTCTTCATTAAACGCATTACCTAAACTTAACATCGGCGTGTCGTGATTTACTTTTTCAAAAGAAGACTGGGCTTCGCCACCCACACGCACTGTTGGAGAATCTGTCGATTTGAATTCTGGATATTTTTCTTCAATTTCAATCAGCTCATGTAATAACTTATCATACTCGCTGTCAGGCACTGAGGGATTATCTTGTACATAATATTCATAGCTATATTGATTCAACAAATCATGTAATTTTTCCACACGCTTTTTAACATCTTGCATCCCCTATGAGTCCTCCTTCTTTGTTATTGGTGCGAACTGAGCTAATAATCGTTTTGGACCTTCTGATTTAAATATAATATCCAACTCTACAGACCCGTTTTTTTCATTTACGTTACTAACCATCCCTTCACCCCATGCTTTATGCATAACTTTATCTCCTACTTTCCAATCAGATGAGGAAACTTGTTTTTTAGTTGATGTCGTACGCTTACTAAACCCTCTTTTAGGTTGATATTTTGGAGATATAGTTTGTCTTTTTTGACCGGTATGACTATCAAGTAGGTCTTCTGGGATTTCTTTTAAAAATCGAGATGGCATATTGGATTGAGAACGACCAAACAACATTCTAGTCGTTGCATTTGTGATATAAAGCAACTCTTCTGCTCGTGTAATTGCTACATAACAAATACGACGTTCCTCTTCCATTTCATGATCATCTTCACTTTTTATTGCTCTAATATGTGGGAACAACGACTCTTCCATTCCCATAATAAAAACTATAGGAAATTCAAGACCTTTTGCTGAATGCATTGTCATCAATGTGACACCATTCTGTGTATCTGCTTCGTCAATATCAGCAACTAATGATAAATCTGTTAGAAAATTAATAAGTGATTGTTCCTCTAAAGGAGTATTTTCCTCATAATTTTTAGGTACAGACATAAATTCATCTAAGTTTTCTAATCGACTTCGTGATTCAATACTTTGTTCTCGATCAAGCATGTCTCTATAGCCTGATTTTTGTAGTACTTCATCTACGATTTCACTAATTTCGAGAAATTCTTGTTCTTTGATTAAATTTTGAATCATTTCATAAAAACTGATACATTCTTGAGTAACCTTTTTAGAGAGACCTATAAAATCTACCTCAGCCAATGCGTCAAACATACTTATATTATTTTGAAGTGCATAGGTTTGGATTTTTTCAACAGATGAAGGTCCAATACCACGTTTAGGCACGTTAATAATACGTTGCAAACTAATATCATCATTGCTATTAGCAATAACCCTTAAATAACTAAGTAAATCTTTAATTTCTTTACGGTCGTAGAACTTTTGACCTCCAACCATTGTATAAGGGATATTTGATTTCATGAATGTTTCCTCAAGCACACGTGATTGGGCATTTGTTCTATATAATATAGCCATTTCACTATATTTTTTACCACCGCGTTGATGCTTCATTATTTCTTTAACAACGTATTCTGCTTCATCTCTTTCAGTCATAGCTTCATAATACTGAATTTTGTCTCCTCCAGAATTTGCAGTCCATAGACCTTTAGGTTTACGTTCAGAATTATGTTTTATAACTTCATTTGCAGCATTTAAAATATTCTTAGTTGAACGATAGTTCTGTTCGAGGAAAATTGTCTTTGCTTCAGGATAGTCCTCTTCAAAAGATAAAATATTTTGTATATCAGCTCCTCTCCAACCATAAATAGATTGGTCAGAATCACCAACAACACATAAATTTTTAAATTTGTTTGCTAATAGTTTTACTAAAGTATATTGTGCTTTATTAGTATCTTGATACTCATCTACATGTATATATTGAAATTTATTTTGATAGTATTCTAGAGTTTCGGGTACTCGTTCAAATAAATTAATAGTTGTCATAATTAAATCATCAAAGTCGAGTGCTTCATTACGTGATAACTGTCTTTGATAACCTTTGTATACCGTTGCAACCATTTGAGAGTGAAAATCATTCGCCTCTTTTTGAGCATCCTCAGGTGTTTTTAATTCATTTTTTAAATTGCTAATTGCACCAATAAACATACGCGGTTCAAATCGTTTACTGTCAATATTTTCACTTTTCAATACATCTTTAATCACTGATTTTTGATCTGTAGGATCAATGATAGTGAAATTTCTTTCAATGCCAATACGATCAGCATCTCTTCTCAGAATTCTTACACACATGGAGTGAAAAGTGGACATCCAAATCACTTGCGCTTCTTCTCCCACAAGATGTTCTACACGTGCCTTCATTTCTTTAGCTGCTTTATTTGTAAACGTAATAGCTAAAATATTATAAGGTGATACATCTTTTTCATCTAATAAATACGCAATGCGATGTGTTAACACACGTGTCTTTCCTGATCCAGCACCTGCCATAATAAGTAATGGCCCTTCTGTTGTTCTAACCGCTTCACTTTGCTCTGAATTCATATTTTTTACTAGCGCATTCATTTATTAGACTCCTTTATCTTTACAGTTTTTAATGCTTTTTTAATGTCGTTATATATAATATCGCCAACAACAATGGTATCCGCAATGTTAGACATTTCTTTAGCTTTGTCAATATTTGTTATACCACCACCATAAAATAATTGCGTATGTTGAAGCATATTTGCAATCGCTTTAACCTTATCAACATCTCCATATGTGCCACTATATTCTATATACATAATTGGAAATCGATATAATTCTTCTGCCATTTGTGCATATGCTTCGACATCTTCTATATCTAATTGAGTATAAGCTTTGGTAATTTTTGCAACTTTACTATTCGCGTTTAGAACGACATATCCCTCGAAAAAAACTTCATCAAAATTAATCACATGTCCATATTTTTTAAGGGCTTCTAGCAAAATTTCGTTATGATATTTTGTATCCTTACTATTCATGACTGTTGGAATAAAATAGAAATCAAAACCAGGCATCACACTTTCTACATTCGAAACTTCTAAGACGAGTGGTAAAGGATAACGTCTTACTCTACTCATTAAATGAATAACATTATCTTCTGTTACATCATCTGTCCCACCAATAATTATTGCATCAGTGTTAGACATACACAGTGCCTCTAAATCTTCATCCGAAATTGATTTAGCCGGATCTAATTTAAACATATGTTTCCACTTGGTTATGTCGTACATTTTATGAAACTCCTTTATTTAACATACCCTAAATTATAGCATTTTTAAGTTTTAAGTTCTAAAGACTAAATGAGTTAATCATATATGATTTTAAGTCATATTTAATTTAACATATGCTTTAAGCAAAATATGTATCTTGCTATTAAATTCAATAACTAGATACAGTGTGGATTCGTTATAATAGTTCACACAGAATGCTTAAATTAATTATCTTTAAAAATTTAGCTTCATTAAAAAATAGCTTTGAAAGATTTCAATAAATCTTTCAAAGCTATTAATGTATTAAATGAAACACTGAAATCAGACGAAAATATATGCATTCTTATGCCTTTGTTTCAATATTTAGTCTATTCAAAATCATTGTATAAGCATCATTACCCCATTGTAACGAACGCTTTACTCTAGAAATCGTTGCAGTTGATGCACCAGACTCTTCTTCAATAGTTGCATAAGTATAACCTTGCTTAATCATTTTAGCAACTTGAAGTCTCTGAGATAATGACTGTATTTCATTTACAGTACATAAATCATCGAAAAACTGATAACATTCTTCTCTGTTTTCTAGTGCTAAGATCGCATCAAATAATTCATCTAATGACTGACCTCTTAATTTTTCAATTTGCATCTCGAACAACCCCTATACAAATATTCTCTCATTATTTTAACTTACTAATTCGTTAAAGTGTAGTAGTTTCATGAAAAATGTATAGGAAATTAGAATCATTTGTCTTGTATTAAATTTGATTTAATTAAGATAAACCAGCACGTGCGAATATAGTGTCGACCTGATTAAGATGATGTTTAGGATCGAAGCAATCATCTAATTCTTCAGTTGATAGAACGTCAGTTATAGATGAATCTTGTTCAATTAGCTCTCTAAATGGTGTTTTTGTTTCCCAAGATTCCATTGCTTTAGGTTGAACTTTATCATAAGCTTCTTCACGTACCATGCCTTTATTAATTAATGCTAGTAGTACACGTTGTGAGAAGATTAAACCATACGTTTTATCAATATTATTTCTCATATTATCTTCATAAACTGTAAGTCGATCAACAATATTCGTAAATCGATTAAGTGCATAATCTAGAGCAATTGTCACATCAGGTAACATGATACGTTCTGCAGAAGAATGAGAGATATCTCTTTCATGCCATAAAGGAATATTCTCGTAGGCAGTAGTAATATACCCTCGAATCACACGAGATATACCTGTAATATTTTCAGAACCAATTGGATTTCTTTTATGTGGCATAGCTGATGATCCTTTTTGTCCTTTTGCAAATGCCTCTTCGACTTCTCTAGTTTCAGTTTTTTGTAAATTACGAATTTCTACTGCAAATTTTTCCATTGATGTAGCAATCAGTGCTAATGTAGCAATGTAATAAGCATGACGATCTCTTTGTAATGTTTGTGTAGAAACAGCTGCAGTGTCTATTCCTAAATGTTCACATACGTAAGCCTCAATTTCAGGTGGAATATTGGCAAATGTTCCTACTGCTCCACTCATTTTCCCTACTTCTATTTCTTTACGCACTTCTTTAAAACGCTTAAGATTACGTTTCATTTCAGTATACCAAAGTGCCATTTTCACGCCAAAAGTTGTAGGCTCAGCATGAACACCATGTGTACGCCCCATCATCAATGTATACTGATATTTTTTAGCTTTGGCAGCTAATACATCTATAAATCTTTCTAAATCTTTTTCAAGGATTTCATTTGCCTGTTTAATTACATAGCTTAAGGCAGTGTCAACTACATCAGTGGAAGTTAATCCATAATGTACCCACTTACGTTCATCACCTAAAGTTTCAGAAACTTGGCGAGTAAATGCAACTACATCGTGTCGTGTTTCTTGCTCAATTTCTTTAGCGCGTTCAACATTTACCTTGGCATTTTCACGAATTTTTTTTACATCTTCTTTAGGAATATAACCTAACTCACTCCATGCTTCACACGCTAGAATTTCTACTTCTAACCATGCTTCATAGCGATTTTGGTCTGTCCAAATACTAGACATTTCATCTCTTGAATAACGTTCTATCATTCTTTGTAAACTCCTATCGTATGTATTATAGCTCCTACAAAAACTGTACATTATCACATTTTTCATAAGAAAAGTTCGTTTCTAAGCTTTCATCTATAGTTTAACAGAACTTGATTAAAATGTATAAGTGTTTATCTAGTTATTACTATTTTATTTGAATCAATCTAGAAACACAATCTAGTAAAAACTATAATAAGATGTAAAATAATTCTTTATTTAATTCTTAGTGTAAAATTTCTAGAGCAACACTTTTCAGTTAAATCACCAAGTGTCTAAAAGCAATTGATATAAGACTAGCATTTAATATCAGTAATCAATGCATAAAAATACCTAGGACAATAGTGGATGTCCTAGGCTTTATTATTCTATAGTTAATCATATTTATTGGATTAACGCACCTACAAATATAATATCCTGTTTTAAAATCTCTATACTGCCATCTTTGTTCTCTTTATAAACTGGTTTCTCAATACGACGTATTGGCATAAATCCTTCTTTTTTCATTCTGTCGAGACAATCTGCAATTGTTTCTTGATCTTCAACTCTAAACTTTTTGCTCATTTGAGCTACCACCTACTATTTCTTCGTGATCTACTACAACTTCCAATTGCTCTGGTTCATAAGCTTTCAGTTTACGTTTACGTACACCCTTAACCCAGAATCCTCCGTGAATATTTCTTGGTTCATACGCTATAATAAATGCCTTAGGATCTAAGTTCTTTACAGTATTCATTAACTTTAATTCATATTTTCTTGGTGTTAATATTTGCATTACCATTCGACTTCCGTCTCTACCAAATGCTTCGTAGTGGGTAACACCATATCCTAAATTTCTTAATTCATTTGGTAAATCTAACTCATATTCCGATGAAGTAACATTGACAACTGTATAACCCAACGCAAGTTTTTCCTCGATTTTCATTCCTACTATAATACCGACGGAGAACCCTAATGCATAAGCAAAAATATTTTGAATTTGGTCTAAGCTAGACATTACTAACCCTAAACCAACGACATAAACTAAGACCTCCATAAAACTAACTACTGCTGCAACATAACGATAACCTTTCAAAGTCAATATCGTTCTCATTGTTAAAAATGTGACATAACATACATTAATTATAAAAATTGCTAAGACCATTAACCATGGATTTTGAGCAATTGCTGACATATTATTCCTCTTTTCTTACTTTTAAATCCAGATTATTTTATCAGTCGCCAATCATTTTGTCACTTATAAATTTTTCATTTATTATTTTTAGGCCATGAGTATCGTGTATAAGCAAGTTCACGCTTATGTGCATTTCTAACATAATGTTTTTCGATTGTTTCCCGAGCAGTTGCAGGAATTTCTTTACCTTCTAAATAATCATCAATATCATGATAAGATACGCCTAGTGCCTCCTCGTCTGGTAACTGAGGTTTATCATCTTCTAAATCAGCTGTTGGCACTTTTTCATAAAGGTGTTTAGGTGCTCCTAGATAAGCTAGTAATTGTTTACCTTGTCTTTTATTTAACCCAAAGATAGGTGCAATGTCCGCAGCACCATCTCCATATTTAGTGTAAAATCCTGTAATATTTTCGGCAGAGTGATCAGTTCCTAAAACTATACCTTGAGTATTAGAAGCAATTGAAAATTGAACTTTCATTCGTTCACGTGCTTTTTCATTACCTTTTTGAAAATCAGTAAGTTTGATGCCTGCTTCACTAAGTGATTGAACACTCTGATCAACTGCTGGTTTAATATTAACTGTATACGTTGTGTCAGGATTAATAAACTCAAGTGCATCTTCTACTTCATTAGCGTCTTGTTGCACACCATAAGGTAATTTCACTGCTATAAATTTACAGTTACGTCCCTCTTCCTTCAATTCATTTACTGCTAATTGTGCTAACTTACCTGTTAGAGTGGAGTCTTGACCGCCTGATATTCCAAGAACAAGAGTTTGTATAAATGAATGTGATTTTACATACGCTTTAATAAATTGCTTAATTTCTTGGATTTCCTTCACACTGTCAATTTGTTTTTTTACTTTCATTTCATTAACTACAACATCTTGCAATTTACTCATTTTCATCCTCCATCTCTTTAACGTGTTCAGCAACTTCAAAAATACGCTTATGCTTATTTTCCCAACATTTAGTGCTTAAATCTACTGGATAATCTTGCGGGTTAAGATATCGTTTATTTTCTTCCCATAAAATATTTAGATTATTTTTAAGATAGTCCTGAGCTTCAAATTCATCTGGAAGATTGTATACAAGTTTGCCATTTTCAAAAATAGATTGATGTAGATTAACAGCTTTAAATGATTTAATAAACTTCATTTTATAAGTGTGAACAGGATGGAACATTTTCAATGGAAATTCGTCATTAGGATTTTCACCTTCAAGCGTGATATAGTCGCCCTCAGCCTTGCCTGTTTTGTTATTAATGATACGATAAACATTTTTTTTGCCTGGTGTAGTGACTTTCTCAGCATTATTTGATAATTTAATGCGATCACTCATTGTGCCATCATCTGTTTCAATAGAAACTAATTTATAAACTGCACCTAAAGCTGGTTGATCATATCCTGTAATGAGTTTTGTACCTACTCCCCATGCGTCAACTTTAGCGCCTTGTGCTTTTAAACTTGTAATAGTCTGCTCATCTAAATCATTTGATGCGATAATTTTAGCTTCTGTAAAACCTGCCTCATCTAACATTCTACGGGCTTCTTTAGATAGATACGCAATATCACCAGAATCTAATCTGATACCTATAAAATTAATAGTATCTCCCAACTCTTTCGCAACCTTAATTGCGGTTGGTACTCCAGATTTTAAAGTATGGAAAGTATCAACTAAGAACACACAATTTTTATGTCGCTCAGCATACTTTTTGAATGCTATGTACTCATCACCATATGTTTGTACTAGTGCGTGTGCATGTGTGCCAGATACAGGTATATTAAAAAGTTTTCCTGCTCTAACATTACTTGTCGAATCAAACCCTCCAATAAAGGCTGCTCTAGCGCCCCACAGTGCAGCATCGATCTCTTGAGCTCTTCTTGTACCAAATTCCATCAAACTGTCATGAGTTGCTATTTGACGAATTCGACTGGCTTTAGTTGCAATTAATGTTTGGAAATTAATGATATTTAACAAAATAGTTTCAATAAGTTGTGCTTGGATTAAAGGGGCTTCAACTCTTAATAATGGCTCGTTGCCAAAACAAATTTCACCTTCTTGCATAGATTTAATATTCCCAGTAAATTTCAAATCTTTTAGGTAGTTTAGAAAATCTTCTTTATAACCTATCGATTTTAAATATGTGATATCTTCATTTGTAAACCCAAAGTTTTCGATGAAATTCACAACGCGTTTCAATCCGTTAAATACCGCATATCCACTATTAAATGGCATTTTTCTAAAATACAAATCAAACACTGCTATTCTTTCATGGATACCATCATTCCAGTAGCTTTCAGCCATATTAATTTGATATAAATCATTGTGTAACATTAAGCTATCGTCGTTATATTGGTACACATTAACCTCTCCAATCGACCTAAATATTTACAATTAGTTTATCATATTTCATATATAGTAGGTACTTGCATGTTTGATTTACATTTAATTCTTAATAAATTCTAATATAGTGTCGACAAATTTATGACAATTCCTTATATTATTCAAGAAACAGTACATGCTCACGTATAATGACGATTGAGGTGTTTTAAATGCTAATAGATAAAGCAAAATCATTTATTCAGACCATGTATAGCGAATTAAAATATAATGCTAATGAAATTGAAAATAGAATGAAAGAGATTGAGCAAGAAATTAACTTGACTGGTAGTTACACACATACTTATGAAGAATTATCTTACGGTGCAAAAATGGCATGGAGAAACTCAAATCGTTGTATTGGTAGATTTTTTTGGGATTCTTTAAATGTTAAAGATGCCCGAGATGTATGTGACGAAAAAGAATTTATAAAATTTATACATACACATATTAAAGAAGCTACAAACGGTGGAAAAATCAAACCATATATTACAATTTTTAGTCCTGAAGATACACCTAAAATTTATAATAATCAATTGATTCGTTATGCTGGTTATGAAAATGCTGGCGATCCATCTGAAAAAAAGGTTACTCGTTTGGCTGAACATCTAGGTTGGAAAGGTAAAGGTTCAAATTTTGATATTTTACCTCTGATTTATCAATTGCCTAACGACACTATAAAAATACACGAACTTCCAAAAGATATTGTAAAAGAAGTGTCTATACATCATGAACACTATCCCAAGCTTTCAAAATTAGGTTTAAAATGGTATGCAGTACCTATTATTTCAAATATGGATTTAAAAATCGGTGGTATTACTTACCCTACAGCACCTTTTAATGGATGGTATATGGTAACCGAAATTGCTGTACGTAATTTCACAGACACCTATCGTTATAATCTTTTAGAAAAAGTTGCAGAAGCTTTTGAATTTGATACACTTAAAAATAATTCATTTAATAAAGATCGAGCACTCGTAGAGTTAAATCATGCTGTGTATCATTCATTTAAAGCTGATGGTGTTTCTATTGTTGACCACTTAACTGCAGCGAAGCAATTTGAAATGTTTGAACGAAATGAACATCAACAAAACAGAGATGTTACTGGTAAGTGGTCTTGGCTGGCACCTCCACTTTCACCAACTTTAACTTCTAACTATCATCATGGATATGATAATACAATGCATCATACGAATTTCTTCTATAAAAAAGAAGAACCTATGAAGTGCCCTTTCCATTAATTTAAACGAGGTGGCATAATGCATTTATATTATCTAGGACCTAAAGGAACTTTTTCATATCTAGCCGCTAAGCAATTTGAATCACATGAACAGTATGACTTCATTCCATTATCTAACTTGCATGAAGTCATTCAATCCGTATCTAAAGATAAACAGGCTGTAGGAATTGTCCCTATTGAAAACTCTATTGAAGGTACTATCAACATCGTGGCAGATTCATTAGCACATCATGATGTATACGCACATGGTGAAATTCAACTAGATATAGATTTTTCACTTTACGGTCATCATTCAAATTCACTTGATGATATTCATAAAGTATATTCAATTGCTCCAGCAATCAGTCAAACAATAAACTATATTCATCGTCAACAGTTTGACTATGATTATGTAGATAGCACTATTCAAAGCCTTAACATGATAAAAGATGGTATTGGAGCAATAGCTCCTCTTGGGAGTGGGGAAACTTATGGTTACCATACTTTAGATCAACATATACAAGATTATCCTCATAATGTAACTAGATTTTTAGTAGTAAAAAATCATACTCATTTTATTGAACATCCAAACACTACTATCTTTCTTATCACGCCTAAGTATGATAAGCCAGGACTTTTAGCCAGTGTTTTAAATACTTTTACTTTATTCAACATAAATTTATCGTGGATTGAATCTAGACCACTTAAAACTCAATTAGGAATGTATCATTTTTATGTTCAAGCCGATACTGCTATAAATAATGATGTGAATAAAATTATTTCAATTTTAGAGACTTTGGATTTTCAAGTTAAAATCATAGGCGCTTTTAACAAGAAAAACTAACTTTACATGATTGATAAAAATTCTTGAAAGCACTATATTTTTTACAATTCCATAAAGTTAAAAGGCTAGGACATAATTCCTAGCAAAATAACCCGTAAATGAGTTTTTTATAAATTCATTTACGGGCTTCTTTATTTACAATACTTCGTATTGTTGGATTGATTTCTTAGGGGACAGCTTCATCCTGTAGTCTTCAGCTTGTCCTGTTCCCTCAAGAGTCTCTCCAAAATACTTTGTGTTTATATGTCATTTTACATTGAAATACTTAAAAAATTAGGCCCTTTCGTATAATTTAATAAATACCACTAAACTAAATTAACAAGGTGCCTAATGTATAAAGAATATAATATGGCTCAACTTACTTTACCAAAGGAAACTTCAGTTCTTATCGCCACAAATGATATTGTAGAAACAATTCCTAAGACTGAATTCGATGAATTCAGTCATCATCGTGGTGCAACATCTTTTCTTGTCACATTTTCTATACTAATCGTGTGAATATGTGCTGGTCACCAAGTTTCTATCAAAATTTCGTTAATCATTTTACCAATTAACGATTGTACTCTTATATTTTTACTAAATCATTCAATGATTAATATATTTCTGAATCTTTAATTACTGATATTTTTCACATCAATACTCTTGATTTTAATTTTAGTTTTTTCCTGATTTAAAGTAAGTCCATTAATATTTTCTAAATGTATTGATTGTGAAGCATCTTCAAATTGATTTGCCGCTATAAAAACGTGTTGATGTCGGACGTGATGATAACTTCTAATATGAATCGCATCTCTTTTCATCTTCCCAATAAAAGTATTACCTATCACATTGAAATTTTCGCCAGCTTGAGTTTCCATCACTTGTCCTGTAATAGGATCGGCAGCATTTTTACCATCTTTCACTCCAAGAAATCTTATTCCACCATTACAATTTATAAATTTATTTTTTGTAATAAATGTGTCTTTTGACTTTAGAGGAGTTAAAGCATACTCATTTAAATTATCAAAGATGTTTTGATTGATATGAATGTTTTCATAATAGCAGTTATATCTACTGGCATGAGAGCCAATAGCTCTATTCCACGCTTTCATTTTAGGATGATCTGAACGACCAAAATAGCATTTTTCAATGACAACATTTTTCGTAATCGTTCCATCTGTAGTTCCAAATTTAGGAAAAGCGCCAGGTACTTGTATATCCAATTGTACTGCTTCAGAGAAAGAACGATCTCCATCAATATCAAGAAATCCTTTAAAATCACATTCTGATATGTGTAAACCATTGATTCCACATGCGTCGAGTGCATGCCCTCCAACAATATTTTTGAATGTTACACCTAAAATTTGAATGTCTTCTGCATGTCCCATGCACATGGCTGTATTATTATATGGGTATTCGCCTCCATTCATATCAAAAGTTCCTCCTTTAATATAAATGTGACTATTTCCATTATAGCCATGATATAGTTTTAAGCGTCTACCATTTTTTAATAGTGCATCTTTCCCTTTTCTTAAAAGTATTGCACCTTCATCCAATAACAATGTTGTAGAATCATAAATAACTAAAGCTTTTCTGATATAATAAGTTCCTTTAGGTATATAAACAGTGTGTCTGCCTTTTTTTGCGTAATTTAATGCTTTTTGAATCGCTCTTGTATCTTTATATTTACTTTTTCCTTTTAATCCGAAATCTTTTGCATTGATAAACATGTTATAACTCCTCATATATTTTAAATAATGATTGTGTGCTTAAAGTAAAGTCTATATACTATAATTACATTTCGTTTTAATTATGGTATATATTTTTTTTATGCTAATTTAATTTAAACGATTACAAAAGTCTTAGCTTTATATAAATATACCAATCTAACGCTTTTCAAACACATATTGGGAGGAAGTTCTAATGAGTAACAAAGCATTAATCATTGTAGATTACTCTTTTGATTTTATTGACGATAATGGTAAATTAACATGTGGCAAACCCGGACAAGAAATTGAAACTTTTATTACTCAACGTATAAAAAATTATCATGATAATCAACAGGAAATATTTTTCCTAATGGACTTGCATTATGAAAATGATCAATTTCATCCTGAAAGTAAATTATTCCCCAATCATAATATTCATCAAACACCAGGTCGTGAGTTATATGGAGAGGTAGGAAGATTATACAACTCTATTAAAGACCAAATGAATGTACATTATTTAGATAAAACGAGATACGATTCATTCTACGGCACGCCATTAGATAGTTTATTACGTGAAAGACAAATCAATGATATTGAAATTGTAGGTGTTTGCACGGATATTTGTATTTTGCACACCGCTGTTTCGGCATACAATTTAGGTTATAACATCACTATCCCAATTAGAGGCGTAGCATCATTTAACCAAGATGGTCATCAATGGGCACTCTCTCATTTTAAAAATTCCCTTGGTGCAAAAGTAGAAGATTAAACAACAATCATGATAAAATATGATTAACAATATATGTATAAGGAGATATTGAAAATGACAAAAACTTTTATTTTCGGTCACAAAAATCCAGATACTGATGCTATTTCTTCAGCTTTAATTATGGCTGATTTTGAGCAACAAACTGGTAATACTGAAGCAAAAGCTTATCGCTTAGGTGAAATAAGTGCGGAAACTCAATTTGCACTAGATCATTTTAACGTAGAAGCTCCAGAATTATTAAACGAAGATTTAAAAGGACAAGATGTTATTTTAGTCGACCATAACGAGTTTCAACAAAGTGCAGATACCATTTCAAACGCAACAATTAAACATGTGATAGATCATCATAGAATTTCTAACTTTGAAACAGCTGGCCCTTTATACTATAGAGCAGAACCTGTTGGTTGTAGTGCAACAATTTTATATAAAATGTATAAAGAGCGTGGTTTTGAAATTAAACCAGAAATCGCTGGACTTATGATTTCAGCTATCATTTCTGATAGTTTATTATTTAAATCACCTACGTGCACAAAAGAAGATGTAGATGCTGCTCAAGCACTTAAAGATATTGCAAATGTTGATTTAGAAGCATATGGTTTAGAGATGTTAAAAGCAGGTGCTTCAACAACAGATAAATCTGCTGAAACACTTGTCAATATGGATGCTAAATCATTCAATATGGGAGATTATGTAACACGTATTGCTCAAGTCAATACTGTAGATATTGATGAAGTTTTAGATCGTAAAGATGAATTTGAAAAAGTTATGTTAGAAATGAGTGCCAATGAAAAATACGATTTATTCGTTCTTGTAGTTACTGATATTATTAACAGCGATTCTAAAATCCTTGTAGTTGGTGCTGAAAAAGATAAAGTTGGAGAAGCATTTAAAGTACAACTAGATGATGGTATGGCTTTCTTATCTGGTGTTGTATCACGAAAAAAACAAGTTGTTCCTCAAATCACTGAAGTTTTAACTCAATAATTTTAAAAGCATTAAAACTATGTTGTTGCCAATGATATATTTTTTCATCCTAGAGTAATTTCTCAGTAGTTGATTGATTTAATAACACATTGATATCAGGTGTTATTAAATTGTTAGTTCTAAATTTCAGGAGTGGACTAAGAATTCGATATGAATTCTATTCCACTCCCTTTTTGTAACTTTTTAAACAAAATTTTTATATTTAAGAAGAAATAATCACTAATCTTTTTATGTTCTCATTTAATATATTCAGGACTATCTCAACCTCTTTACCAAAAAAATAATTTGGAGGTAATTTTATGACAATAATTAGAGATAAATTTAACAATAGTAAAGCTTTTTTTAATACGCATAAAACAAAAAACCTTAAATTTCGAAAACAACAACTTAAATTACTAAGTAAAAATATCAAAAATCATGAAAATGAATTATTAGATGCCTTATATAAAGATTTAGGTAAAAGTAAGGTTGAAGCATACGCAACTGAAATTGGTATGCTTTTGAAAAGCATAAAACTAATGCGCAAAGAGTTAAAAAATTGGTCGAAAACCAAACAAACGGATACACCACTCTACTTATTCCCTACAAAGAGTTATATTAAAAAAGAACCTTACGGTACAGTGCTTATTATAGGACCATTTAATTATCCGGTTCAATTAGTTTTCGAACCTCTCATAGGAGCAATAGCTGCCGGAAATACTGCTATAGTTAAACCTTCAGAGTTAACACCTCATGTTGCTATTGTGATTAGGGACATCATTGAAGATACATTTGATGAAACATACGTCTCTGTTGTTGAAGGTGGTATTGAAGAAACTCAAACGTTATTAAGTTTACCATTTGATTATATATTCTTTACTGGAAGTGAAAAAGTCGGAAAAATTGTCTATGAAGCTGCAGCAAGAAAATTAATTCCAGTTACTCTTGAACTTGGCGGTAAATCACCTGTTATTGTCGATGATACAGCCAATATCAAAGTAGCGAGTGAGCGTATTAGTTTTGGTAAATTTACAAATGCTGGTCAAACGTGTGTCGCTCCAGATTATATATTAGTTCAGCGGAAAGTTAAAAATGATTTAATAAAAGCGCTTAAAAAAACAATTACTGAATTTTACGGAGAAAATATTGAAAAAAGCCCTGATTTCGGACGGATTGTTAATCAAAAGCACTTTAATCGGTTGAATGACTTGATTCAAATTCATAAAGATAATGTTGTTTTTGGAGGTAATAGTTCTAAGGAAGATTTATATATTGAACCAACTCTTTTGGATAATATAACCAATGACAATAAAATTATGAAAGAAGAAATATTCGGTCCCATTTTGCCTATCATTACTTATGATAATTTCGACGAAGTACTTGAAATCATCCAAAGTAAATCAAAACCATTAAGTTTGTATCTTTTTAGCGAAGATGAAAACATGACACATAGAGTGCTTGAAGAATTATCATTTGGGGGCGGTGCAATTAACGATACCTTAATGCATTTAGCTAATCCTAACTTACCTTTCGGTGGCGTAGGTTCTTCAGGCATAGGTCAATATCATGGTAAGTATTCCTTTGATACATTTAGTCATATGAAATCATATATATTTAAATCTACACGTCTAGAATCGAGTTTATTTTTCCCTCCATACAAAGGTAAATTTAAATATATTAAAACCTTCTTCAAGAACTAGTGTTAGTTATCTCCATATGAATTGCCCTTGAGTGATATACAGAGTTTTGTTTTTTTAATCTCATAATCACTCAAGGGCTTTTATATCGCTTTTATATTATTCAAAGACATCTTATAGTAGTACACAGACACCTTCATTAGCTATAGCTTTTTTATCTTTTAATGAAAGTTTACCAGTTATGTTATCACGCTCAAAAATTGAAACTTTTGATTCCCCTTCTTGATGTGCGCAAATTAAATAATTATCTGATTCAGTTATATTAAAGTCTCTTGGAAAGGCATCGTAACTTGGTTGTATTTCAATACTTCTCAGTGACCTGCCATCTTTTAAAACTTCAAAAATAGCAATACTATCATGCCCTCTATTACTTATATATAAGTGCTTCCCATCATGCGATAGTCTTACTGCTGCTAGTTTCGATTCCCCGTCAAAGTCTCTTGGAATAGTTGAATGTCTTTCTAGCTCAATGAACTTACCATCTTGGTATTCTGTAACACTCACCTCATTTGATAGCTCATGAACGATATACGCGTGTCGCCCATCTTTACTAAAAGCGATGTGGCGAGGTCCGTCTGAATTATTGAATTGAGAAACTGCATATTGGTTTAAACCATCCTCACCAAATTTGTATGTTACAACTCTATCTGTACCTAAATCAGTAGCTACAACATACTTATGATCAGGTGTTTCATTTAAAAAATGAACATGTGATGAATCTTGTCTTTCATGTGAGCCAGTTGGAAATTCATGCGCAAGTTCTTCTATTAACTTCTCTATTGCTCCCGTAATTTCATTTAATTTATAAATCCTTGCAAGTCCTGCACCATAAACCGCTTCAAATAAATATTTACCATTACTAGACACTTGAATGTAACAGCCAGTTCCCTGTTTTGATGCTAGACATTTATTAATTAATTCCAGTTGTCCATCTTCTTTAATGTTAAAACTAGCTACACCACATTCTTCACCTTCTTTAGTAATCGCATATAAAAACGATTCCTTACGAGTAAGATAAGTTGACGCTTCAATTTCATAACCAGTTTCTAACGCTTCAATGACTCCTGTTTCCTCATTTAATTTGAAGCGATATATACCTTTACCATTCTTTTTAGTATAAGAACCTATATAACCTAATGTCATACCAAAACCTCCATAAAATCATTAATCATTGATTCAATTTTACCTTTAAGTATGTTTAATTTACAACGAAAAGTCATTTTACATATCACCTTACTACTTATGATAACGAAATCAAATTAGAAATTACTTCTATCACACTAAAACATCACGAACAATTATATTGCTAAAAACTTTATATTGAAAAACGGAACAAACGTTCGTATAATAATACTATAAAGATTGAGGTGATTGAATAATGAAAGATATATTTAATGAAATGGATTACCGTAATATACCACGAGACATGTTAGATAAAAATATTCCTACCGGTCGTGGTATGGTTAAATGGGCACCTTTTGTTATATGTACTAATCTCATAAAAAAATCTAATTTAATAGGGTTCAAACATAATATATAAGTAAATTATGTTTGAACCCTATATCTATTTATTTTTTACTAATATCATTTAAAATGGCTCGCAATTCTTCAATTTCTTTGTTATTTAATTCTTCATTTTTCGCAAAATTTAGCACTAAACTTTTCATGTCCCCTCCATACAGTTTATTAAGAAAGGTTTTAGCAGTTTTCATTTTAATATCGTCTTCTTTAATATTTGATGAGTAAAAATAAATATTCTCTGATTTGTATCGTTTTATAATCTCTTTTTTATATAGTCTTGTGATTAATGTTCTAATCGTTTTATCGCTAACTTCTTTATATTTTTGAATTTCAACTACAATTTCATTAGCTGATACTGATTTTTTACCCCATATTATATTCATAACATCCCATTCAGCCATAGATATTTCAACTTGCTTATTGGCCATTTAAAACACCCATTTCTTTTAATATTTTTTCACTGATTAATTCAGCATTTTTCCCAGATGGCTTTCCATCTGATAAATGTGTAGCAAAATAATACTTATCATGATTTGTAATTACGTAACCTACAAACCACCCATTATTATACTTCCCGTTTACTATACCTGTACCTGTTTTCCCATACAGTTCATACTTTTCATTTTTCTTAATCAATAATGAAGAAGATAATTGATTCTTTGCTTTTTTACTAAAATGGTTATTTTGTTCCATCATATTTTTAAAAACTATTACTTGTTCAAGATTAGATATTTTCAAACTATCTTCCATCCAATAGCTTTTATAACTTCCCAAATTTTTATTACCATAATTTAATTGCTTGAGTTGAGTCGCAGTATAGTTCTTTGGTATTTGATCGCTAATACGTTCGAAGTACCAATTAACTGAATTTTGCATTGCTGTATTTAAATCTTGTTCCTTATTCCAAGCATCAAAAGGGTAATGCTTATGATTCCATGACATACGTGAATTTTCATCATTTATAATATGTCGGTCAAGTCCAAACATAGCTAAATAAATTTTATAAGTTGAATTAGGAGAATACCTTTTTCTACTTTCTTTTTCGTTATAAATATAGTATTTGTCTTTCTTCATGCTGTACATGACGAAAGATCCACTATTTGAACCAAAAATTTTACTTTTATCTAAAATTTGGTAATCGTTGTGTAAGGGCTTTTTATAATTATAATCAGTTATGGATTGCCCCATCAAAAACTGGCTTTGAATTACCATGAGCAAAAAAGTAAAAATACAAATAAAAATTAGAATTAATTTGGACTGTTTTTTCAGATTGGCTTCTTTTATATTAATTAATCTTCTTTTGAGTAATGACTTTTTACCATTAAATGAATGGCTTAATATATTTTTATTAAAAAATGGAACATTTAATACGGAGTCCATAATAGATTCCGCATAAGTTTTAAATTCATTTTTGTTAATATTATTAAGGACAAATCTATCGGCTTCTACTTCATTGTCATGAATTATCTTTCTTTTTACAATATGTACTAATGGATTGTAACTCATAATAATAGAGAAGATATTAAAGATAATTAAATGTAAAGTATCTCTATTTTTAGCATGAGCATATTCATGCAATATTATATATTTTAGTCTTTTGTCAATTACACTTTTAAAATATGAACTAGGAATCAAAATAATATATTTCCCATACCAAAAAGTTATTGGAGATTGAATAGTCTCTGCTTTTCGAATCACAATATTTTTTTTATATTGATGGTTGAAAAGTATCGTATCTATTTTATTTTTTTCATTTTCGTTTAGATAAAGTGACTGTTTCTTTAAATATTTAAGATATAATAAGGCTTTCAAAAATTTAAAACTTAAAATAATAACTAAAACTATCCAAATAACTGTGCAGATATTATCAATTGAATCCCAATTAAACTTATGGATATCTGTTGTGAACTCTTGAATAGGTTTGGTGGTATTTATGTTATGGTTCAAGTCGTGTGACTTACTTTCAACTGTGGGCGCTTGATTATTCACATTATTAAATTTTATAAAAGAGAATTTAATTGGGATAAAAGGTATTAATCCAGCAAGCACAGTTAGATACCAAACTTTATAATTTAAACTATAATTAAAATAGCGTTTTAATATGTACTTAAAAAATACTAACAATAGAAATATAAAACAAAAGCTTACTACGCTCGTTATTAGTAATTTAGCCATTTTGACACCTTCTTTCAAATATTTATAATAAACTATTGACACAAATATTACAAATGTAATATTATTTATTCATAAAAATTATATTTGTAATATTGGAGGGTTTATTTTGAAAAAGTTAATATTTTTAATTGCAATTGCTTTAGTTTTAAGTGCATGTAATTCAAACAGTCCACATGCCAAAGAGTTAAATGATTTAGAAAAAAAATATAATGCTCATATTGGTGTTTATGCTTTAGATACTAAAAGTGGTAAGGAAGTAAAATTTAATTCAGATAAGAGATTTGCCTATGCTTCAACTTCAAAAGCGATAAATAGTGCTATTTTGTTAGAACAAGTACCTTATAATAAGTTAAATAAAAAAGTACATATTAACAAAGATGATATAGTTGCTTATTCTCCTATTTTAGAAAAATATGTAGGAAAAGATATCACTTTAAAAGCACTTATTGAGGCTTCAATGACATATAGTGATAATACAGCAAACAATAAAATTATAAAAGAAATCGGTGGAATCAAAAAAGTTAAACAACGTCTAAAAGAACTAGGAGATAAAGTAACAAATCCAGTTAGATATGAGATAGAATTAAATTACTATTCACCAAAGAGCAAAAAAGATACTTCAACACCTGCTGCTTTCGGTAAGACTTTAAATAAACTTATCGCAAATGGAAAATTAAGCAAAGAAAACAAAAAATTCTTACTTGATTTAATGTTAAATAATAAAAGCGGAGATACTTTAATTAAAGACGGTGTTCCAAAAGACTATAAGGTTGCTGATAAAAGTGGTCAAGCAATAACATATGCTTCTAGAAATGATGTTGCTTTTGTTTATCCTAAGGGCCAATCTGAACCTATTGTTTTAGTCATTTTTACGAATAAAGACAATAAAAGTGATAAGCCAAATGATAAGTTGATAAGTGAAACCGCCAAGAGTGTAATGAAGGAATTTTAATATTCTAAATGCATAATAAATACTGATATAATTCTATCTTTCATAAAAATTCATAATATCGTAGAACATATATATTATTTATAATTATATATGTTCTATTTTTTGTGTTCACATTAATTTTAAAAGAGAAAATACCATTAACATACCTAACATTATAATTCCAGTAACTATAGTTATAAAATCTCGATAATCTTACTCAGCTTTTCTATCTAGAAAATAACTTATTTTGAATTAATTAATCACCTTAACAAATTATATAATCCTTGCCGAAAAAGAACATACGTTCTATAATGATGATGAGGTGGTTAACATGATTCCAAATCCTAATGCGCCAGATGAATATAAATATGAAACTGATTATAGAAAAATACCAAGAAAATATTTAAAACCTAAAATCCCTCAAGGGCGGGGAAAAATCAAATGGCAAGCTTTTGCGACTCTCCCAAAACAGTTTGAAATTTTAGAGCAAATCATAATGAATCAAGATAAAGTTGAAAAACCATTGCTAACATATGATTCATTAGATAATTTAGATCAGATTTTCCAAATAAAAATTAGAAATGATGAGTTATGTACAATCACATATTGGGAAGACGGTAACATTTCAAAATATACGGGAAAAATTTTAAAAAAGGATGAAATTGGTAATACATTTTCCTTTTCTGATACTAACAATAATATATATAATTTAAATAATACTAACGTTTGTAGTATCACTTAGCACTATTTAAACTTTTTAAAAGCTTAAATAGTGTTCTTATAATTACCTTTTTCGAAATACTTCTAGCAAAATCATTATAAGTATGATACTGATATTAAATATATTATTTTTATCACTGAAAAAAATTTCTACTACTTGGAAAATTGATAAAAGACTTATTATTAACAAAAGTTTATTTAATTTTTCGCTTCTTTCTTCTTCCTTATATGACTGCTCCAATTCAATTAGTGATAATTCTTCTTTGTTTAATTCTTCAATATACTGAGGAGATTTAAAATCATTATTATTCTTTAGATACAAATATAAATATAAACTAGGTAAAAGCTCTGTTCTATAAATAATTGCAATAGATCTCTTGAAATTTAGTATCCATTGTCTAAAATATAGGGCTTCTTTTTTTCCATTTAAATTATATTGTTGATACCCATACAATTGTAATTCATTTAACATAGTTTCTAAGAAAAAGAAATTAGCAGAACTACTGAAATAAATTGCCATTTGAGAACATTGTTCTAAAACATCTCCTTCTTGCTCATTCATCCAAACTACAAAAATTGATGCTTTATTCAAGAAATTTATATAATTATCGCTATAACCATCTTGCCTAAAATGTTTACTTTTTCCTTCAAATGAAAAAATAGGCGCATTTACTAACCACTCTTGAATTTTCACATCCTCATAAAAAGGATCATCAGTAAATTCATTTTCATTAGCTAAATAATAAACTTCAAAGTCCATATTTTTAGATACTTTATATTCAAAAATATCCTTACTATTATTTTTTATAATTCTATTAATTTGCCTAGAAACATCTCTAATATTTTTACCATGTCTATTGCCATACAATTGATACTGTCTTTGTCTATTATTATTTTCTTGATTAATTAGAGGATATATCGTATCTTTTACATATGAGAAAGTACTATACAAGTCGCTTCCAAAGTCTATACTCTCTAAATCTTCAATGATTTCTACAACAAATGTACCATTGTTAAATATAGTTAAGGTTAAAAAAAATAAATTTAAAGTGTTATCATGAGTAATTTCAATATGTGGAGTGAATATATATTTTTTATATTTGTATCCATGTATATTTTTTTGATCAAACAATCCTTCATTAATATTTACATTAGTAGCAAATTTTTCTAAAAATTTTTCTAGTTTTTCGTGATATTCTTTTGTATGTCTTTTATATTTTCCAGGTAAAACCCAATAATCATAATTTACCTGGGGGTTGTCAGGAGATAAAATGCGTATAACTCCTTTTACATTCAATAGAATTTCCTCAATTTTTTCAAACCAAGGGTTCATGTTATTATCTTTTATATTTATAGCAGTAGCATATTGATATGTTACTTTATAGCCTTGTAATTTATTAATATCTTCAAGAATCTTTTCATTTTTATTGTCCATTATTTTAAATATCCTCATATAACCTAGAATATAAAACGCTAATTTCTTCTTTCAACATTTTTTTCTCTTTTTCTAAAGAATTTACTCTTCTTTTTAAAGAGGAAATTAACGCATCTTTACCGTCATTTTTATTTTTATGAACAAATATTTCATTGTTTTGTTCACGTAACTTCTCTATTTTCTTTCGAATTTTATTATTTTTATATAATGTAGCTTTAGAAACTTTTGAATGTTTAGAAACGATATTAAAGTTAATTTCTTTATTTTTTTGAACTAAATCATTTATTGCTTTATCAACTTTTTTCTCGGTTTTAACTTTTCGTTCTGCATGTAACTGTTTTAATTGTTCTTGTCTATTAAATTTTTCCATTTTAACCTCTATACTTTTATTCTATTACTTCTCCCGAATATAATGTTTCCATCTTTTATATTACCTAGTATTTCTTCATATTTATTTAATATATTAGTGTGTTTTTCAACCATATCTTGCCTATTATTATTTTTAGCTAATTCTATAGATTTGACCGTTGATTTGATATGTAATTCATATTTTTCAACATCTAAATCAGAAAATCCAATAGCTAAATCCTTACATGGTTTCCCAGAATTACAAGTTAGGCATGGCGGAGCTTCCATGTATGGACAATCGCCGCTCAATCTAGCATGACAAGTACCATAAGGATTGTCCATTGCATTTAATTTATGTTCTTGCCATAAAGAATTCAATGCTTTTTCAGATAGTTCACTACTATGCTGTATATTTTTAATTTTACCGTCAACATCAAAACTAAAAGCTCCTTGATCAATAACTGATTCAAAAGCCTTTCTTTTTGTATCATCAAGTAACTTAGCATATCTTAGAGTCATTTCTGGTGAGGAATGTGCTAATAATTCTTGTATAGTTAATATATCTGCTCCACCATTTAACAATTTTACTGCATAGGTATGTCTAAATTGATGAGTTTTGAAATGGAAGATTTCTCCTTGTTCATCAATAATATTTTTAGTTTTTGATAAATGATTTAAGTGTGCCCTGACCATATGTTGTGTATAGGGCATTCCCTTTCTTTTTCCTTTATGAATAGCAAAAATATAATTATTAGGATTATTATCTTTTGTACTTTTAATTTTAGAATCGGCTATTAAAACTGCTACTATATCAGCTAATTTATTATCAATTGGTATTCTATGTCCTTTAACAAAAGTTTTAGCAATATCTGTTATTATTGAATACTTTCCATTAACTTTTGCAAGGCAATTATTTTTTAATGTCAATACATCAGAAATTCTTAATCCCGTTTTAAAAGCTATCCAAACTACAGGTATTAAATCTTTGTGCAAATCATTTATATGCTCAAAAAGCTGTTCCAATACAAAATCTGGGATATAATCAATTTGGCTACTATTTTTCTTTTCGTGTTTAGGTAAGTCTTGTGGATAAATTAAAAATCGTATATCTTGGTACGGTGCTATAGCATAGTTTTGAGTTATAATATCGTTTAAGAATCTTCTAATTGTTTTTAATTCTTCTCTCACAAAGTTCTTAGTACTTCGCAAATTTTTATTAGCTGCATATTCAAATAAAAATTCTATATATGATTCGATATGACATCTATCTAGTTCGTTTAAACTATTCCTTGTTTCTTCATTTTTAGTTATATTTTGAAAAAACCTAGTTAAAACTCTTATATAAAACCTTGCTGTAGCAAATACTATATCACCAGTTATCAAACGTTTTTTTAAATATTTTTTTGCTGATTCTCGCATTTTAATTGACTCAATTTTTTCAAAGTTTAAATAATTGCCAGTTAGTGTCTTATTATAACTCAATCCATATTTTTCTAAATTTCTAATATCCCATTTATCTTTTTCCCATTCTTCTCGCTTATCAATGAACTTAATTAGATTAATGTACATATTCTTTAAAAAAGAAGCTAGCCCACTTTTGTATTCATAATCACCAAAAACTATTGTTGATGATCTTCTTTTTATTGGTATATTATTTGCAGTCAACCAATTAAACCAGTGCTTTTCTAATATATTTATATCACAATCAAGTAAAGAATTTAAATTTGGATAAACTTTATTAAAGAACTCAGCAATCTTATTAATCTTCACTGCTCCAGTATTAAATAAATTAGATAAAGACCAATCCTCTTTAACTATCAGTTTCAAAAAAAGGTATTTAAATTCTAAATTCAAATTTTTATTTTTAATCCTAAAGAAAACATTTTTTCTTTTGTCTCTATAGTTCTTGATACTATCTTGAAATTGCTTGAATTTGTTAAAAGCTGAAATGTGCCACTCATCATTTTTAAAAAAGTAATCATCATATATTTCAGTTATTAAAACCTCTCCTTTTATATTGATGGCTCTACTTTGTAATGTACATAATTCATTAATAATAGTACTGTTTGTAGGTAAATTAATTGGTATTGACATAGTCATTCCCCTTTATTAAAAACTTGAAATTGATGCTTTACTTTATTCCAATCTTCGCGTATATCTTCTTCAGTAGGATGAACATATAAATTAATAGTCGTTTGTATATTACTATGACCAAGTCTTTCTTGAACTTGTTTAATATCCTTAGTTTCATTATAAAAAACAGTTGCATGTGTATGGCGAAATAAATGAGGGTGAACATTTATAGATGTTTTATGTTTTAGCCTTTTAAATAATGAACATATATCGCTATAATTCATAGCTTCTCCTACATTTCTCCCCTTTATTTTTACAAAAAGATAATCAGAACATATTGAAAGTTCGTCAATTATTTCGTAGACATAATCATCATATAAATCAATTAACGATTGAGAAATAAATATTTTTCTTTCACCAGTTTTTAAATAAGTACCATTGTCATTTAATCTATTTTTCAAAACTATTTGATGGCCTTTTCTAAAGTCAAATTTAATATCATCAATACGTAATGATAATACCTCACCTATACGTAATCCTGTTTCATATAATAATTGTATTAAGAATTTATCTCTAATATTATTAGTTTCTCCTAATAATTTCTTAACCTCCGCATTAGTTAATACTTCTATCTTTTTCTTTGGTTCTTTAACTTTCAAAATATTTTTCAACGTTCTATAGTCCTTATTTACGTGATGCATAAAACTTTTATATTTTTTAGAGTATTTACTTTCCATATGTATAAAATCATAGAAATTAACATCTAATTTTTTGCTCCTATAGAGATAATCATAAAAATTAGATACTACGGTCATAGTCAGATTAATTGTCTTAGGACTAATGCTTATTTCTTTTCGGTGATAAGAGAGGACATTCTCATTTTCAAAAGGTTTTTTCATCCATCTTATAAAATCAACAAAGTTATCAAAACTAACTTCTTTATAGCATATCTTTTTATTTTCTAAGTAAACAAAAAATTTTTTTAGCGCATAGGCATAGGTTTTCTTGGTATTTAAACTTTTCTTAACACTATCCAGATACTTCAAATATCTTACTGCATCTACTATAGGTTCATTATTACCATCTAAAATCATAAAATTGATACCATTCTTAGATTTTACTTCTACTATTTTCATAATAATCTCATTTCTAAATTTAATAGTATAAGTATACATTATTTCAACTCTTTTTACATCCTACATATTAAACTTATTACACATAATAAAAAAGACTATTTAATATTTTTACTTTGTTTATTTTTTCTTAAAACATGATTCATTTTAAACAAAATAGTCTATATTCTTTAACATATATATAACCATTCGCAACTTTACCAGAACAGTTTGAAACAATTTATCAATATATGATAGATCAAAATAAAGTGAGCAGACCAGTGCTTTCAGACGACCAACTTTCACAACTAAATATACATTTACATGAAGCACTACAACAATCACGCCCAGTCAATATCAAATATTACGAAGAAGGATATATTAACTTTATAGAGCTCATTGTACATCGGATTGATTCAATAAATTATGAGATTGAAGGCACTGCTCCTCATTCAAGAGAACGTCATAAAGTTTCATTTTTAGATATTATAGATATTTCTTTTATATAAAGAGTACAAGAGAATTTATTATGAATTTCCCACTTTACACTTATATAACCACCAACATACTTAGTGTTATCTAAAGCCTTTCTGAATGAAACCATTTAATTATTAATTTAAGAATTCAATAATTAATTTTGACTGATAATTGGTAAAATCAACTAATAAAAATAAGCCTACACATCTCAATGATGTACAGGCTTATTCCTAAATTATTATAAATTAATTGTTGTTTTCGATATCGGAAACGATTTCTTTCGTTTTTCTTTCGATATCTTCAAAGTCTTTTTTAAAAATATAAGCAAAGGCAACTACTCCGATGCCTACTACTACTGTAGTAATAGCTAATAAACTAAAGACAAATTTGAATAACCCTTTAATAAAGTTCCACATTAGTTTTCACCTCTATAATTAATATGCATAGCTACATTTCATAATGATAGCATACTTAACTTTATCATTAAATATATACCCTTTTTACGGGTAATTATTCTAAATATGAATATAAATTATGATAATATATCAACTAAAGATGCTTAAAATGAAACAATTAAATGATTTCTTTAATCATGGTACACACAGATTAACTTAGCAACCAAGATTTTAATTTATCAGTGATTACTTTGTAATTATCAATATTCAGAATGATCACTCCTATTGAGATAATGTCATTGTCTTAATTTAGATTGTATGATTTACACAAATCAAGTTCAATTAATACTAAGTTACTTTTATGTTACATTGAAGTAAAAAATAAGGAGAAATTATAAAATGCAAAAAGTACGTTCTGATATAATGACTCATCGCGGTTCGCACTATGATTTAGGAGTAAAGACTGCTCTTTGGTTACAAACCACTCCTTTATTAAAAAATCGAAATAAAGAATGGCGAAAGAGAATTCCACGTTTTGATATTGATGTCAAAGAAACCTATGATATATTTCAAGTCTATTCACCACAGATTTGGGAAGAAATAATTGGCATGCAAGATGTATTGAATCTACCTACAAAACAAATGATTTTAAATTTTGGCCATTATCGATTTACTGATTTAAAGGACAGCGGCTGCACAGTATATAAAGGTTGTGATTTTTTAGTTCGAAATTATGATTATCATCCTGCAACATATGATGGTAGATACTTATTATTTCAACCTAATGACGGGGGATTATCTCAAATAGGACCGACTTCAAGAGTGACTGGTAGAATGGATGGTATGAACGAGTATGGTTTAGTTATGGCATATAATTTTATGCATCGTAAAAAGCCTGAAAATGGATTTGTATGTTACATGGTTGGTCGGCTTATACTTGAAAACTGCAAAAATGTAACTGAAGCAATCAAATTTTTAAAAGAAGTACCGCACCGTAGTTCATTCAGTTATATACTAATGGATAGACATTCGAATTATGCCATTGTCGAAGTTACACCTCGATCAATAGATGTAAGGTATGAACATATATGTACAAATCATTTTGAATTGCTTACCCATGAAAATAGAAATTATACAAGAGAATCTAAAGAACGCTTAAATCGTGTAATAAATAAAACAACTCCTTCTACAAATAAAGATATCGCATTCAAATTATTTAACGACCCGCAATACGAAATCTATAGCAAACTATTTAAGAGTTGGTCTGGTACAATTCATACTTCACTATATGAACCTAATTCATTAATAGCATGGATGGCATTAGGTCAAAACAGTCATCCAACCTCAATCAATTTCTCTAATTGGTTAAAAGGTGAGAAATTGAATATAAATTACTTTGAAGGCGAAATAGATACACCATTAACTTTTGCCACATACTAATTAAAAATTCGACCCTATCTTAATAAATCAAAGGGTCGAATAATTTATATTATTTATTCAATTATAATATCGCCATCTACAGTGTAAAATTCCAATATATTATCGCTGTTTCCTACTTTTCCTTTGTCGAAATATCGATTTTTAATTTCTTTATTTCCATGACCAGGATGAAGTTTAAGCAAGGTGTTTTTGGGTTTTTCGCCAAAATGATAATTAATATTACCTTTTTGTGTAGAAGCTTTTATATCATTGCTAGATTTCATGTCCGTCATGGAAATATCACCTCTATTAACCAAGAAAACAGTATCACTTAATGTACTATTTTTAACATGAGTTAAGCCCTTATCAAGCTTCATACGACCTTCCCTGATTAAACAGTCTGTAATATAAAAATTTGCTTTAGAGGATTCGATATTTAGCTGATTGAGTTCAGACCGTTTAAGTTGTATAATTCTATCAGTTTCCAATGATACATGTTTCAAATTCACTTGATTTAAATCAATTTCTCCCAATAACGATTGAATATTAAGAGATTTAAGGTCTTTTTCTGGTACAACAATTGTTAGCTTCCTATTATTTGAGTGAAATGGATTAAAATTTAATCCATATCCTCTATCTACTGCACGTTTTTCTTTAATACTTAACCTTTTATTATTTTTTGTAACATTTATTTTATTATCTCCAGTAAAATAAACAGCTAATTTTTTCCCAGAAATTACATTAACATTGGTTGTTACTGTACTTATTGATAAATGTTCAATTTTACTATTTATAGTTTTGTTATAATGTCGATTATCGTATTTCTTTTTATCTATAGTAAACCACGTCATAGTACCACTAGCAAAGAAAATGATAAATATGATTAAACCACTAATAAAAAGCTTTTTCATTCTTTAACGCTTCCTTTAACAGTCTTTATATACCAAAGCAGATATTTCAAAATAAGTTTATGAATTATTTCACCAATTTTCAAAGTAATAACAATAAACATAATTCCTAAACCTGTAAAAGAAATTGAAAAAAACACATTACTTATAGCATTTTCGAAACCATGTAATACTGAATAAAATAATAAAACAAATGGTGCAAAGATAAAACAAATAGAAATAAGGAAACAGAGTAGAATAAGTAATGCAATGATAACAACCGGTATTAAAATAATAAATAACGACAAAATACCAAGACTTAACGATGCTAGTATTGCTCTTACGATGTTTGCTAAGGTTGGTTTGTAACTAGCATAATGAATAGCACTTCTAGCTTTTACTTCTTTGGAAATATGATAAGGATCATTTAACTTTTTTATAATTTGTGATTCACTAATCCCTTTCAATTCTTCTTCATAGAATAAGTTTTCATACTTGTGCATAATACTATCTTTTTCTTCTCTAGGTAAATCATCTAAAGCTAATTCTAATTCATTTAAGAAGGTTATTTTATCCATATTTACGCACGCTCTCAATCTGAACTAAAAAATATCTAATACTTTTTGATTATTATTTACTAAAGAACTCAATTCTTTTAACAATGTTATCTTTATATAAAATGTTTAATTTCAGTTTATTAAAACGGTCTACATATGTCATTGAGTGATAATTTTTACCTACTTTATTAATCTTGTAGTTTTCTCCCAATTTATTGATGACTTTATCAATTGGGTCACCCATTTTAACACCAAAATTTGTTTCAACTTTATCATCTTTGACTAAAACCATGCCTTTAACCTTATGCGTTTTATTTTTTACTTTTACTGTAAAATCTTTATGATTTTTATCATTGTAAAATGTATATCTATCTAATTTAATTTTCTTATTAACCACAAATCCTTTTTGATTAAAACCATGATTTAAACTAATTTGATTCACACTGTAACCAGATAAATCAACAGATTTTATACTTTTGTAATAAGTCAAACCTATCAATAAAGAAATAGCTCCAGTTAAAAAAATAGCGAATATTAACCATCTACTTTGAATTCGCACCTGAGTCACCACTTTCACTCTTGTTCTAATTAATATAGCATATGCACAATGTAGTTTCATCTAACAAGATAGTCACATTATTTAATATACATATATTAAGTTATTTTAATTTCTTTAAACTCAAAAAATTGATATAACATTTTAAATTATTCAAGGGAGGGTTTTTATATAAGAAATTTAGAAACTTATTTTAATAAAAGTCAAACACTCAATGAATTCATTAAGGAAATACAAGTAAATAAAGACAATTTATTATCCATTTATAATTTCTTCCACCTACCACTTAATGATGCACGTTTAAACCAATTAAGAGAATCGAATTATTTTAAGGTGCTTATAATTAAAGAGTATTGGTGTGGCGATGCCATGATTAACATTCTAATATTAAAGTATATTATTGAATTTCTGAACATCGAAGCAAGAGTTTTTCATAGAGATGATGATACACATCTGATTGATCAATATTTAACAAATAGTTAATCAAGTGCTATCCCTATCTTTGTCTTCATGAACGATTTATTCAAACGATTAACAGTTTGGGGACCAAAAGCAAAAGAAGTACAAATTTTGTCAATAAAATTGGAAGTAATAAGTTGCCAGATAAAACCCATCCTAATTTTTGAGGATTGACTTAAAGAAAGACATATCATTATTAGTCAAAAGTATAAAATTAATTCAATATTTTGGAATCAGTTTTAACTCAATAATAAATCTACTTGTATATAAATAAAACGAGTGGGACAGAACTCGTCATGAATTCTATGTCCCACCCTATAAAATACACCTCATAAATTTTAATTAATGACTAAACAATTTTTATATGTCTGAGTTACTTAACTAACTTCTCCACGTTTTATTATTTAAATATCTCTCTTTGAGGCATATAACATATTTGCAATAAATAAGACCACTATTGATGCAATAGAGATAAACCATTGCCAATGAGAGAATTTAATCTCACCAGTCATTTTTTCAGTTAAATACGTAAATGGTATATATTTAAATGAATCTTGAATATCATCGCCAATATTCGGAATCATTGGAATAAATGGCTGAATAAACGGAACGATGAGTATTAAGAAAATACCTAGAGTAAATATGACAGCAGGTTTTTCTACTATTAAAGTGATTAATAATAAGAATAATCCAAAGAATAAAAAGAAAATAAGGTAAAACCAAATATTATTTAAAAATCTATCTCCATCTATTTTTTCACTTTTAGTTGTAGATTGTATAATAATTATTACCAAGTAGTGAATAATTGTAAATAAGAATGAAATTAATACAATAGATACTGTTTTAGTAATGATATAGCCCATTCTGCTAGTTATTCTGCTCATAAACAATTGTATAGTACCTTGTGAGTAATCTCTTGTTATTGTTTTTATAATGAATAAAAGTCCAGCAAACAAGAAAAGCCAATTAGCTAAATTAAAAACCATATCTATATTAACTTTATGTGCAGAACTATAATTTGCCATCATGCTAGCTTGGAATACCGTCATTCCAATTACAAGTATAAATGCTAAATAAGTATACGGACTTTTAAGTATACTAATTAAATCATATTTGACTAATTGTAAGCTCTTCATTATTTATCACCTCTTTGATTAATATTAAAGTAAGTATCACGTAGTGAACTTTTACGTGTTTCAATATATTTTGGATAAATATCTAGTTGGGATAACGATTTAAGTAACTCTCTATAATCATTTTGAGCTTTAATGATAATTTCTCCAGATTCTTTTTGAGACTGCTGTACTTTAAAGTTTTCAGAAAGATAATCTAAAGCTTTATTAAAGTCATCTTTTTGTAAAGTAAGAATGGTACTATCCTCTGGTCCCCCATCTTTCATATCTACATCTTGAACGAACTTACCATCTCTAAGAAATACTGCTCTATCACAAATCAATTCAATGTCTTCTAATTTATGACTTGAGATTAATATTTTCATTTCTAATTGTTGAACAAGTGATTGAATTGTCTTTAGTACATCTATCGAACCATCTGGATCCATACCATTTGTAGGTTCATCTAAAATTAAGTATTTAGGTTTGTTCATTAATGAAACTGCAATTGATAATTTTTGTTTCATTCCCATTGAATATTTGTTAACTTTTTTCTTGATATATGGTTTCATTCCAAAAGCTTCAATAATATGATTTGCATATTCCTTATCGAAACCATCGCCTAATACTTGTGCAAATAATTTTAAGTTAAATAAACCTGTCTTATTTCCATATAACTTAGGATGCTCAATTAAATAGCCAACATTCTCACTTTTAGGCATGTCGACCTTTCCTTGATAGTTAATAATGTTATTATTCATGACCTTCATCAAAGTTGTTTTACCAACTCCATTTTTACCGATAAGACCAACGATTTGACTCTCGCCAAAATCAAAATCTATATCGTCTAAAACAGTATTTTGACCATATTTTTTTGTGATATGTTGTAATTTCATCATAGACCTCCTTAAAAATGTTAATTCTTTATTTTTTTAATTTGAATCAAATAATTAATGACTAAGAAAATGCTACTTATAACTAATAGACCATAATTTAAGAAATATGAGTATATCATTGGGATATGGCTATCATTGTGTGTAAGATAATTGATTAAGATGAAAACGACCGATAAAGTAAATGGCAGAACCACCATAATCCCTACAATATAAGCTAAATATGGGATATCTCGATCTTTACGTTCAGTACTCTTACTAAACGCTATAGGTATAGAAAAGAAATTTCCTACAATGAATGAAAAAGTCGTCGAAAAATAAATCGAATCTGTTTTTATTGTGCTTGTATTGTATCCATATAAACTAATGATAAGCGCACCTATAAAAGTTAATAAAATACACGTCATGTAATTAGCGTTAAGCAAATCTTTCTTTGAAACAGGCAAACTATAAAAGAAATAATATGAAGATGAACCACCTAATCTACGGTTAACTCTAAATAAATGACCTATATCTATCAAACATATCATCGTCAGTATTAATCCGATTGGCCCTGAGATAATTGAATATAATGGTGTATCTTTATTTAACAAATGATAAATGGGAAAGAACAAAAGCAATAAGGCGTAAAGAATTAATGTCCAACTACGTAATTTTAAGTTTCTAATCATTAATTGCTTCATAGTTAAATCTCACTTTGTGTTTTGAATTTGTATTTCGTTCCTGTTTACTTTTTTCTAAATAAATCATCAATTGTTCTATAGATGCATCTTTTATTTCAACGCCACTACCAAATAATTCATTAAATGTTTGATAATATTCTGTTAAACCAATATAGCCTGTTTGCTTACTTTCTTTGTATATCAAGAGTTCATTCAACTCTTCATCTAAGTCTTCATTAGAACCACTAACGATTTTGTATTTTTGCGATAGTTTATCCCTAGACTCATTGAATATGATTTCACCCTCACTGAGAAAAACGATATAATCTGCAATTTTTTCCAAATCAGAAATAATATGTGTTGAAAAGAAAACTGTCTTATTTTCATCTATCAATTCTTGTTGAATAATTTCAAGTAATTCATTTCTTATTAACGGGTCTAACCCTGATGTTGGTTCATCTAGGATAAATAATTCTGCATGATGACTGAATGCAATTGCTAACGATAGTTTCATTTTCATACCAGTTGAGAAAGTTTTTATTTTATTTTTATATGGAAGCTGAAAAAAATTTAAATATTTTATAAATATTTCATGATCCCAACGATCATAAAAAGGGGCAATGATATTTTCTAATTTTTTTACTGTCCATTTTTGATTAAAATAAATCTCAGAATACACAAATCCAATTTTATTTTTTATTTCACGAGGATGGATTTTTATATCTTTCTCAAAAACAGTGATCGTACCACTTTCAGATTGAATTAAATCCATAATTAATCGTATTATTGTAGTTTTCCCCGCACCATTTCCACCTATAAAACCTGTAACATATCCTTTAGGAACATTGAAGGAGACATCTTGCAATTGAAATGCGTTAGGTTGATAATTAACATCTTTAAGTTCTATCGCGTTCATTAGTCGTCCTCCTCATAAATCATAGTCAATATTTCTATTAATTCCTCTAAAGGCATTCCAATTGTTTTGGCTTCTTTTGACATAGAGTGAGCTAAATTTTCAATAACAAAAAATTGCTTTTCTTTTAAAATAGAATTATCTTGTTCCTTTACAAAGGTTCCTTTACCTCTAATAGTTGTTACAAACCCATCTTTTTCCAAATCTTCATATGCTCGTTTTGTCGTTATTAAACTCACTTTTAAATCTTTAGCTAACTCACGCATTGATGGAAGATGTTCACCAGGGGAAACATAACCTTTCAAAACATTTTCTTTAATTTGTTGCTTAATCTGTTCATATATAGGACTTTCACTATTGTTCTTCAAAATTATTTTCATTGATGTCCCCCTTTTCATCTGTATATACATAATATATACAATATACACACTTTTGTAAAGTGATTTAGGAAAAATTGTAGTAATCTCTACTTCATCAGGAATATACTGTGTATATCATCTATATACAAAAAGGATGAAACTGAATTCATTTGAATTCTACATTTCATCCTAAAATTAAATATTTTACCAAATTTTGCCAAATATTTACTAATGATCCTTTTAAAATTACAGTTAAAATAGCAAAATATACTTCACCTGTTTGATTTTATGTACTTAAAACTTAAAGTAATATTTGAAGTTTTATCACATGAATGTATCTATTTTTTTTTACGCTCGTTATGTCTATTGATAAAAGCACAAATCATGAACATAATTGCTGCTAGCAATAATTTTACCCCTTGCGAATCATGATCTGTCGCTTGTAAATAATACCCTACTATAAATAGTACAATAGCTAATCCAACAAATATTTTAGTCAAGTGTTTCATTTATTTCACCTCAGTAATATAAAAGTATATCAAATTAAAACAAAACTATGAACCACACTCAATAGCATCACTTTATATAATATTGTTTGCGGTCTATTTAGTACAGTGTTACAATTTAATTGTATCCACGTATTATACTACACAACCCCAAGTCTGGTACCAGCAGACTTGGGGTTTTTTTGGTCATCTATTTGCCTTTCCATTTTATTTCCAACCAAATACGAAAGACAATGAGTATGCCACCGGTAATTAATGTTATGATTCCATCTTGCCACCACGTCATTATACTACACCTCCCAAAAAGATGAGTGTCATATAATATGATGACCTATCAATAGTTTAACATAAAAACAGAACATATGTTCTGTTTTTGGCAGATAATTTTTAATTTATAACTTTAGTACAACACTTTATCTTTAAAGCAATACAAGATAATATATATATAAACACTTTATTGAAAAGAGGTTAAGACAATGATGAATCCATTAGCCCAAAAATTGAATGATGAAATAAAGCAATCAAGTCCAGAAGTATTAGATATGATGTCACAATTAGGTAAAGAGATGTTTTATCCAAAAGGAATTTTATCACAATCCGCCGAAGCAAAACGTACTACATATAATGCTACTATTGGTATGGCAACCAAAAAAGAAGGTAAAATGTATGCAGATTCACTTAACCAAATGTTTAATGACCTTACACCGGATGAAATTTTCCCATATGCACCTCCTCAAGGTGTAGAGGAATTACGTGATTTATGGCAGAAAAAAATGCTTAAAGAAAATCCCGACTTAAAGTCAAAATCTATCTCTCGTCCCATCGTTACAAACGCGCTCACGCACGGTCTTTCTCTAGTAGCTGATTTATTTGTAGATACAGAAGATACCATCTTATTACCGACACACAACTGGGGCAATTATAAACTTGTATTTAGTACACGTCACGGTGCTCATATCGATACGTATTCTATTTTTGATGACTCAGGACACTTCACTACATCTGAGCTTGTAAAAACATTAAAAGAATATAAAAAAGACAAAGTGATTATGATTTTAAATTATCCTAATAACCCAACTGGTTACACACCAAATAAAGAAGAAGTTAATACTATTGTAGATGCAATTGAAGAATTAGCTAATAAGGGTACTAAAGTAGTAACTGTTGTCGATGATGCATACTATGGGTTATTTTATGAAGAAGTTTACCAACAGTCGATTTTCACGGCTTTAACACAGGTTAAATCTTCAAACCTTTTACCAGTGCGTTTGGATGGAGCTACTAAAGAATTCTTCTCTTGGGGATTCCGTGTTGGCTTTATGACGTTTGGAATTAATCATGAAACGTTAAAAAATGCACTAGAAGCTAAAGTAAAAGGATTGATCCGTAGCAATATTTCAAGTTCTCCACTACCTTCTCAGAGTGCTATCAAACATGTACTTAAACATCATGAGCAATTTGATAAAGAAATCAATCAAAATATCAATATTTTAAAAGAACGCTACGAAGTAACTAAACAAGTGGTATATGATAATAAATATGCTAAATATTGGCAAGCCTATGACTTTAATTCAGGATACTTTATGTCATTGAAATTAAATCAAGTCGATCCAGAAGAATTACGTAAACATTTAATTAATAACTATTCAATTGGTATTATTGCTTTAAATAGTACAGATATTCGTATTGCCTTTAGTTGTGTAGAAAAAGAAGATATTCCTTATGTCTTTGAGTCTATTGCTAATGCAATTGATGATATTAAATAAGTTTAAGCTGTGAATTTTATGTAAATTCACAGCTTTTTTCACCACTACTAGATTTATCAAATAATTTTATTATGATATTATCACTACCGAAGCGTTATACAATATATTATCTTCGTTCATTATCATTAAAGAGCCTACCCGTATTAGTAAGTAGACTCATTAATGATTTACTGCTTTTCTTTTCTTTTTCGTGAATAAGATAATAAGCCCAAACCTAGTAAAAGTACACTTAATATGTTCGATTTTGATGTCTTCTCACTATATCCAGTATCAGGAAGTTGAGTTTTCGATAGTTGTTTATTTAAACTATAGTTTACACCACTACAATCATCAAATTGAATACGCTTTTTATTTAATGATACCGGCACTGGTACATTAGATATAGGTTCTAATTCAATTTTTTTAACTACTGGCACTCTTAAAGAAACTGATATACTTGCATCACTGTTTCCTTTTTTAGCAAAGACAATAATCTTACTATTAGTTAATAAGAATTGTGGCTGTAATACTATTTTTCCTGTGTTTGGATCGATAGATATATTACTAACACTTGAATCAAACTTCCATCTATTATTAATTTTGAGTGCTTTAACCTTCAATGATCGATTGTTTTTATCCACATACGATAATTCCATTTCAGTGGCATTACTATTAGGTTCAATCAATATCTTATTATTTCTATTATCATAGGTTAATGATGGTGAATGCGGTGCTAATTCCTTTTTAGGCATTTTAACTTTAGCCCATTCACTAGCATCACTATTTCCTACATACTGTGCTGCTAGTATATCACTTTCTGGATATACTACTTGATAGTTGATAACTACTTGTCCAAATTCTGGATTTATAGTCACACCACTGATTTGCTCGTTTGCTTTCCATATATTTTTAAATCTTTTAACTATAAGAACTTTTGAATCTCCTTTTTTATCTCGATATTTAAAATCCAGTTTTGTAGCATTCGATTGAGGTAAGATAGAAACTGTCGCTTTTTTATAGTTAGTCTCTAATAAAGGCGCAAGTGGTGTAACCTCTTTAATAGGCATTAATACTTTAACCTCTTCACTCTTATCACTATTACCATTGATAGCTGTAGCAATTATTTCACTATTCTCTTGTACGATTTGATAATTAATGATAACTGTACCGGTTTTTTTATCGATTTTTACATACTTAATTTTTTCGTCTAATTGCCATTGATCATTGTTTTTGATTGCAGTAACCATAGACTTAATGCCTTTTTTATCTATGTAATGTATATTAATAGCTGTAGTATTTTTGTAAGGAATGATAGCTAAACTTGCATTCATTTCATCTACTTTTATAATAGGCGGTTTTGGTGTAGCTGTTTTTCTTGGCATGATAACGCGACTCTCAGCACTTGCATCACTGTTTCCTTTTGTCTCTGTTGCGATGACTTCACTTTCTGGTTGAACTGCTTGATAGCCCATCGTTACTTTTCCACTATTTTCATCTACATTTACATGATCTATTTGCTTATTTAATGTCCATTGTTGATTTGTTTTACTTGCAACGAGTGTTGATTCTTGTCCGTCTGGAGTTCTATACTTAACAGCTATTTGGGTTGCCTCACCGTTAGGTGCGATCGTCACATTCACACGTTCTTCATTCGCTTCAACAATTGGTGAAAGTGGTGTTACTTTTTTTCTCGGCATGGTAACACGATTCTCAGCACTTGCATCACTGTTTCCTTTTGTCTCGGTTGCGATGACTTCACTTTCTGGTTGAACTGCTTGATAGTCAATCGTTACATTCCCACTATTTTCATCTACATTTACATGATCTATTTGCTTATTTAATGTCCATGATGATTCATTCTTACTTGCAACAAGTGTTGCTTCTTGTCCGTCTAGAGTTCTATACTTAATAGCTATTTGGGTTACTTCATCATTAGGTGCGATGGTTACATTTACACGTTCTTTATTCGCTTCAACAATTGGTGATAGTGGTGTTGCTTCTTTTCTTGGCATAGTAACCATACTTACATTGCTTGAGTCGCTATTTCCTTTGCTTTCTCTTGCAATCACTTCACTTTCAGGGTACACCGCTTGATAATTGATCAATATTTTTCCTGTATTATTATCTAGAGTAATATGAGAGACGTTTTTATTTAATGTCCATTGATTTTGATTTAATGTAGCAATTAAATTTTGTTGTTGACCCTTAGCGTCTATATATTGTAACGATAACCGAGTAACTTTAACTTGAGGTATTATCTCAACACTTGCATTAGATTCGTTGACTATAGATATAGGGGGAGCTGGCGTCTTTTCTTTAACTGGCATAGTGATACGACTCTCAGCACTTGCATCACTATTTCCGTTTGTCTCTGTTGCGATAATTTCACTTTCTGGTTGAACTGCTTGATAGTCAATCGTTACCTTCCCACTATTTTCATCTACATTTACATGATCTATTTGCTTGTTTAATGTCCATGATGATTCGTTTTTACTTGCAATGAGTGTTGCTTCTTGTCCGTCTGGAGTTCTATACTTAATAGCTATTTGGGTTGCCTCACCATTAGGTACGATAGTTACATTTACACGTTCTTCATTCGCTTCAACAATTGGTGATAGTGGTGTTGCTTCTTTTCTCGGCATGGTAACGCGGCTCTCAGCACTTGCATCACTGTTTCCTTTTGTCTCGGTTGCGATAATTTCACTTTCTGGTTGAACTGCTTGATAGCCCATCGTTACTTTTCCACTATTTTCATCTACATTTACATGATCTATTTGCTTGTTTAATGTCCATTGTTGATTTGTTTTACTTGCAACGAGTATTGATTCTTGTCCGTCTAAACTCGTATACATGATTACTACCCTCGTAGCTTCATCATTAGGAAATATATTTACTTTAGCTTCAATAGAATCAGCTTCCAATATAGGAGGTTCAGGAATTTCTTCTTTAGTTGGCATTATTATTCGACTTTCTTCACTTAAATCACTATTACCTTGTGATTCTGTTGCTATAACATCACTTTCTGGTTGAACTGCTACATAACTAATAATGACCTTTCCAGTCAATGGATCAATTTTTATACCAAAATTATCTTTATTTAATGTCCATGATGACTCGTTTTTACTTGCTATAATAGTACTTATTTCATCATTAATATCTAAATATTTAATAAATACTTTTGTAGCATTTTCATTAGGCGTTACTGTAACACTTGCTTCTTGTACGCTAGCTTCTAACGTTGGAGGTATAGGTGTTGCTTCTTTTCTTGGCATAGTAACACGATTCTCAGCACTTGCATCACTGTTTCCTTTTGTCTCTGTTGCGATAATTTCACTTTCTGGTTGAACTGCTTGATAGCCCATCGTTACTTTTCCACTATTTTCATCTACATTTACATGATCTATTTGCTTATTTAATGTCCATTGTTGATTTGTTTTACTTGCAATGAATGTTGCTTCTTGTCCGTCTGGAGTTCTATACTTAACAGTTATTTGGGTTGCTTCACCATTAGGTGCGATTACTACATTCACGTGTTCTTCATTTGCTTCAACAATTGGTGAAAGTGGTGTTACTTCTTTTCTCGGCATAGTAACACGATTCTCAGTACTTGCATCACTGTTTCCTTTTGTCTCTGTTGCGATAATTTCACTTTCTGGTTGAACTGCTTGATAGCCCATCGTTACTTTTCCACTATTTTCATCTACATTTACATGATCTATTTGCTTATTTAATGTCCATTGTTGATTTGTTTTACTTGCAACAAGTGTTGCTTCTTGTCCGTCTAGAGTTCTATACTTAATAGCTATTTGGGTTGCTTCACCATTAGGTGCGATGGTTACATTTACACGTTCTTCATTCGCTTCAACAATTGGTGATAGTGGTGTTGCTTCTTTTCTCGGCATAGTGATACGACTCTCAGCACTTGCATCACTGTTTCCTTTTGTCTCTGTTGCGATGACTTCACTCTCTGGTTGAACTGCTTGATAGCCAATCGTTACTTTCCCACTATTTTCATCTATATTTACATGATCTATTTGCTTGTTTAATGTCCATGATGATCCGTTCTTACTTGCAATGAGTGTTGCTTCTAGTCCATCTGGAGTTCTATACTTAATAGCTATTTGAGTTGTCTCCCCATTAGGTGCGATGGTTACATTCACGTGTTCTTCATTTGCTTCAACAATTGGTGAATGTGGTGTTGCTTCTTTTCTCGGCATAGTGATACGACTCTCAGCACTTGCATCACTGTTTCCAGTTTTATCATTAGCCCCTACAACACTTTCAGGATAAACTGCCTTGTAATCAATTGTTACCAAACCTGTTTGCATATCAATTTCTATACCCGGAATATTGTTGTTAAGAGACCATTGATTATTCAATTTATTTGCTATAATTGAAGCACTCTCATTATCAGTATTTTGATAAGTGATTGTTAGCTTATCTGCTTTTTCCGCTGAAGATATAGTTATATTGGGAATTTGATTATTTGATTTAATAACAGGTTGAGATGGTGTTTTATATTTAAGGTTGTTTTTTAATATTTCTAAGGATTGAGTAACATTATTGATAGTTTCTTGAGAAGCTTGATCCTCAAGGGCAACTTGATTTTGTTGCTCATTCAAAATGTTTCTACCTTCTGTCATTTTTTCTTGTAATGCGCTCCATGAATCTATCGTAAAGTCAGCTTCATTTAAATCACGTATAAATTTATCAATTTCATTCAATTCAGTTTCCAACACATCTTTATTCATTAATAGTGCTATAGATTGCAAATCAACAATATTATCACCAGTTCGTTGGCCGTCATTTCCTCGAAATGTGGCATTAGTTTTATATAGTACATGCGCATTTAAATTAATGAGTTTGGGGCTTAAGGATTCAAAATCAACTGTGTAAGATATATCTCTTCTATCACCAGGATTTAGGTTATCTAATCGAATACTAAGTTTATTTGTGGCATTATTATAATTACCGCTACCTCCTCTAGTCGAAATTAATCTTGAATTTTGCGGTAAAATAACTTCATAATATGTATCTTTTGATTGATTATGACCCTTGTTTTCAACAGACAAATTAATTGTTGCGCGTGCAAAGGTATCGTTTGAACTATTAGGTCGAGTTGTATATTCTCTTTGTGTCACTTTAGAGATTACATAAGATCCACTATTTATTCTTACATCACTCACTGAACCACCATGATAATAAGATGAATTATCACCAAAACCATGCTCTCTCGAAGATCTTTGTACACTGACTCGACCTGTGGAAGATACAGGTAAAAATGAGATTCGAACTCTATTAATATCATTGGGAATATTTATCATTGCAGATAACTTACCAGTGGGATACGGACCCATGCCGTTTAGACGACTATCAAATAATACTCGATTTTGTTCTACATTGCTGATTTTTAACTTAGCACCAGCAGCTCCATCAGAAAATACAGGGCTAGTAGATATAAAATTAACATTTAATTCCGATCCAGGTACCACATCAATATCTTGATAAATACCTGCTACTTTTGAGTCTATAACATTTCTATTCCAACCATCTGTTGTTCTTCCTAAAATTACGCCATAAGGTGCACTACCGTTACTCATAAAATTTGGGTAGTTAACTGCAGTTGTAGTATAAAACATTGGGTATTCAGGGTTAGGATCAGTAGAATAACTATGCCAATTGTCTACATTTGTAACTACTGTCAATCTTTTAGAACTGGTTGGCAATGGCCCACCAGACACTTGTGAAAAGTTTCCGTTTTGAATTTCTGGATTGGTTTCATTTGCTTTTAAAGGGTCAGTTGACAAATTTGATTGATCCGCACTTCTAAAAGAAACTGCATTTCTTTTATGTCGAATATGAGAAAAAGTTTGACTTCTAACTTCATCACCTAAACGATATGTGTTACTCTCACTTCGTTCATGTTTGATTGATGCAGTTTCTTTTTTCCTTAACTTTCCAGCACTGTTTAAAAATTTATGATAAAACTCATCGACATGTTGTTGACTTTGAGGATTGTTCATTAGAGATTCCGCTTGTACTAAATCAGCTTGAAACAATTTGATTGATTCTTCAGTTTTGTCATTTAGATTAATGGCTTTATATTGCTTAATCAACTTTTTAAGTTCGTCCATCTGGATAGACTTATTTAAACTTAATTGAGATATATCTTGATTTCGGTTATTGAATTCATTATTTGAGGTGTTCTTTTGATTATCAGACGGTAAAGTGGTTAAATGGTTAGTCATTGATTGTTGATGAGACCTTATTTCATATTTGTCACTATCTGCTTTTGCCTCATTGAAACACGAAATGATTATGAAGCCGATAATAGCTACACTAGTTGCGCCGTATCCTTGATATTTTCGAATAGAAAAACGAGTGTTGTTCTTGTCTAAGTTGTTTATTCTTTTGTTTTCCTTCATTTTTAGCTCCTTAAAATTATAATTAATATAGCAATATTCGATTCAAAAATATTAATTATAAATAATTATGTTTTTTTAAAATATACCACCTCATTCAATTTTGTACAATATTTTATTTATATAATAAATTATCCCGATAAAAAAAGTGCAGATTGTACATCCACACTCTATGACTAACTATTCTCTTATTTTATTTCTAAATAATCCTAATAAACCTAAACCAGCAAGTAACATTATTAAAGCAGGATTTTGAATATCGTTTGATTTACCTGTTTCCGGTAATTTATCTTGTACATCATTGTTATTATCTTTCTTAGAAGTTGTTGTAATTTCGTCTTCTTTGTCTTTCTTAGTTATTTTTGTGTCTTTAGATTTTTTCTCGTCTTTACCGCTTTTTTGTATTACTGGGCTTTTCTCCTCTTTATCTTTCTTCGAAGTTTTTGTGATTTTCTCTTTTTTGTCTTTTTTTGGTGTTTTTCTGTCTTCGTCTTTCTCGTCTTTACCGCTTTTTGGTATTACTGGGTTTTTCTCCTCTCTATCTTTCTTCGGAGTTTTTGTGATTTTCTCTTTTTTGTCTTTTTTTGGTGTTTTTCTGTCTTTAGATTCTTTCTCGTCTTTACCGCTTTTTTGTATTACTGGGCTTTTCTCCTCTCTATCTTTCTTCGGAGTTTTTGTGTCTTTCTCGTCTTTATCTTTCTGTGGTGTATTTGTGTCTTCGTCTTTCTCGTTTTTGGTAATTTGTGTATTTGTTACTGAAGTATTTGCTTGATTTTGTTCTTTTCCATTCACTTCATCTTTATTTTGATTGGTTGTTTCAACAACTTTATTTGTATTATTATTTTGTTGACTATTTTCAACTATAGGTGATTGTGCAGTGCTAATTTTACGATAAATAAACTTAGTAATTCCGTCACTCACAGAAGTTCTATAATGTTGGTACCCAGGAATTTTCACCGGTTGCCTTTCTGAAGCAGGGGTTTTAGCATCTTCCACAGCATCTTTAATAATATTTCCTTGATCATCTAGCCAGACAGTTACATAAAGAATTGGTAGTTCATATGACGCATCGTATTCTTCTTCATCATTATTATTTTGATCTGTTGTTACGGCTGTTGCATCTGTATTTTCATTATTATTTGTAGGTGCTGTCTGTGAAGTTTTTGGTGATGTTCCTTGATTTGCAGTATTTTCATCCGCATACACAGTTACGTTACTGTTAAATAAATAGAGTGCCAATGTTAATGCACTTGCTGTGCCATATCTTATAGTTTTCTTACTTAAATATGTTTGTATTAATTTCGAATTATTAGGTTTGATGTCTTTCATAGTTGTATGTGCCTCCTAATTTTTTGATTTAAATTAAATTTCGATATCATATGCCTATGATACTGAGATTTACAGTGTGAGCATAATCGAACAAAATATACACAATACGTTATTTAATTTATAATATATCATGTATTTTAATTTTTCACAATTTAAAATTACCGAATAATACTAAAGACTTTTTATTACTTTCAACATTGAGATAACATTTTTATAACTGCATTAAAATCGTTGATTTCTCAGAGCTTTACTGACTAAACATTATAACTTTACTATATAGTGAGATATCTGACGTTTTTGTAATTACGATAATTTTAACTCATACCTAAAAAAGCTTCTCTAAAGTCTATTCAACTTTTGAGAAGCTTTTTAGTAATTTAAATTAAATATTTATATTGAAGTCTAAAATCAATAAAATATCTACACCATACCTGGCATTATGTCATAGCTAAAATATACTTGAATACATATATAAAAGCCTATTAAATCAGCGTTTTAACACTTCGGAAATATCATTATTTTTATTTTTGTACTCCGTTATGACCAAATTATGACCATTAGTTATTTACAAATTAAGTAACTAGTACCTTTATAAGTATGATTAAAAGTTAATCCTTTTTTTGATTTTTGATAATATACTTTTATTGATAGCGTTGTATCAATTTCTGAAATTGTATTTATAGAATATTCCTGCACTTCGTTATAATTAGATAATTTTTCTAAATTTTCGTTTTACTTTTAGCAGGTTGATTTATAGGTAATATCAAACTTTGATTAGGAGTTAAAATATGATTTTTACATAATAGATTTAATACTTTTTCTCGAGTTATATAATTATTATCTGCAGTTTCAAACATCGATTCAAATTTATACTGTTTATTATTAGTATAAATATTTTCTTCACAAATAATTTTAATACCAGTAATAATACCAGGTACTTTACCAAAGTTTTTTATTTCTATATTTTCCGCCTTTATACGTTTACCTTCTTGATCTTTCTTTGTATTCAAAATAACATAAATTTGTGGTCTGAGATTATCTAATCTATTCAATAATGCTACAATAAAACTGCAAATAGAAAATATCACAGAACATATAGAAATTATAATAGTTGTCATCATTCATCATGCCCTTTTTCTTAAAAGAATACCATATATAAATTTAGTACCTACTCTTAAATTATGATACAATTAACCTATGTTGAAAGTTACTTAACATTTGGGGATTCATGAATCTCAGTTAGTTTTAAATCATAGTATAATTAAATGACGCTACTCATACTATGTTTATTTTTAATTTCACATTCGACGTTTAAGCCATCATATACTACGTATGATGGTTTTTATTATGACCATATTTATAAAAATAACCTTAATTTCTTCAGAGAACGTTTTGTTCAGTCAACTTTTTTACATTTTGAAACACACGTCACATTTATCTTTTTACATATATTATTTTTCACTACAACACAGGACTTTTCTCAGAAGTAATTCTAAAGTTAATAAAAGTAAAAAGTTATATATAGACACTTATGTATACGAAACAGACACTTAGGGGAATTACACCAATTTTAAAATTATTACTATAGACTAAAGTTGTAAGTGCTTGGTTTAAAAATTTGATTAAAGGAGTAGATAAGCTGTGAATTTAAGTAAAAGTATTGTATCGTTAGTTTTAAGTGCTATTGTAGTTTCTTCAGTTTCCCCTTTATCAAATGCGAATGAAGTTCAAGAAAGTTCTCAAAAAGTAAACCAACCACAATATGTAAATGTTGATGGTGTTAAAATTAATCGAAATCCCGATTTACCTCAAAATCCTCAAGCTCAAGAACGAATCGGAGCAACAAAAGTAGCAAAAACAGCAATTAAATTTATAATAAATCATAAAAGCGATGCAAGAAAAGTAATTAAAAAAGTCGGTGGCAATAAAGCGGCTAACTTGTTTGATAAAGCTTATTCACCTATAGTGAAAGAATTGAAACCATTACTTAAATTGTCAGATGTACCAGCTCAAGCTGTTGGAGACGCTGCATATCGAGGAGCTTTAAATGCTGGTTTAAGTAATGGAAATGCCGGGATAATATCAACAACTATTAAAGAATCAATATCATGGTTATTTTAAATGGAGTGAGCTAAATGTTAGAAGATAAAAACGATATTAGACTTTTATATCAATCAATTCAAGAATTAGCATCAGAAATGGGACAAAGCCAACTAAACACTAAAACTGTTAGTTTAATATTTTTAGAAATGGATTTAAAATATAGTGTTTTTGAGGAGGTTCAAGCTAATTTCCTTAAATATATCGCTCATAGAAATTCTAATGAAATTATGTATTTAGATTTAGTTAAAATAATTAATTCTGCACTGCCTACAGATAGAGAGTTATCATCGGTAATAATTAATCAGATAATTGTAGGTTTTGCTAATAATTATTATCCAATATTAAAGGAGATTGCTAGCAACATTATAAGTGAAGAAGGACATACAATCTATAAACATTTTAATCCTAAAAATTTAGATGATTAACAACAAGGCTCAGCATTAAATTGTTGAGCCTTTTAACTGCGGTCATTCATCATGAAAGATATCACATTTTACACCTTCAACTAAAAAATTACAGAAATATTTACTAATTGATGAAAATATAAATCAATAATTATTTATATATTCATCCATGTCAATAATAAAATTATTAACCATTAGAAAACAAAATTATGAAAAAGATTTTTATTTAGAAGGCTATGTTTACCCAGGTAGTTCCTATGATATACCTTTAAAAACTGGTGAATTTAGTCATTACATATCAATTAATATCGAAGAATCTGAACATTACACTGATGATGAATTTTTAGATTTTTTATCAAATATGAGTATTTCCTTTAGAATGGAATTTATAAATAAAATTATTACAAAATTAAAGCAACAAATTGAAACATTATCTAAAAATAATCAAACTATAAAGTTCATTGATGTATATGAAATACAAGACAAATGGAAAGATGCGTTATATATTGATAATGATTTTGTGTTTACAGATTATAATGGTTATCCTTTGGTTATTAGAAAATTATCCACTTGGATTAATAGTATTATGTGATACACACAAACATTAATAAAGATATTTCAACGCACTCATTCCGTCACACGCATTGTGCATTACTTATTGAGGCTGGTGTACACATTAAAGAAATTCAAGAACGACTACGCCATAAAAATATCAATACCACAATGAACATCTACGCAAAGATTACAGAATCATATAAAAAAGACGCCTCCCAAAAGTTTAGCCAACTTATGGAAAACGTCTCAAAAGATTTATTTTAAATGTCCGAAAAGTTCAGCTGAACCTATCGGCATTTTATTTTTTAAATTTCTATGACCAAATTATGACCATTTAATTTTATAAATGCCTTTAAACCAACTCTTAAAAGCCTTATTACATCATACCTGGCATGCCACCCATTCCAGGTTGTTCATTATTTTCTGGCTCCGGAATACTAGCAACGACTGCTTCAGTTGTTAAGAACATAGCAGCTACACTTGCTGCATGTTGTAACGCTGAACGAGTTACTTTAGTTGGATCTACTATACCTTCTTCTAACATATTAACCCATTCATTTGTTGCTGCATTGAAACCAACACCCGCTTCAGCATGTTTTAAACGTTCAACAATAATTGAACCCTCTAATCCTGCATTTTCAGCAATTTGTCTAACAGGTGCTTGTAATGCTTGTAAAACAATATTAACACCTGTTTCAACATCACCTTCTGCTTTAATTTCACTTACTTTTTGATATATATTGACTAACGCAGTACCACCACCAGCAACGATACCTTCTTCCACCGCCGCACGTGTTGAATTTAATGCGTCTTCAATTCTTAGTTTACGTTCTTTAAGTTCTGTTTCACTTGCAGCCCCTACTTTGATAACAGCTACTCCACCAGCTAGTTTTGCTAAGCGTTCCTGTAATTTTTCTTTATCAAACTCTGAATCAGTTTCTTCAATTTGTGCTTTAATTTGACCTACACGAGCATCAATATTATTTTCATCACCATTACCATCTACGACTGTTGTGTGATCTTTAGTCACTTCAACTTTATTTGCAGTACCTAGCATATCAAGAGATGCATCTTTAAGTTCTAAACCTAAATCATCAGTAATGACTTGAGCACCAGTTAATATTGCTAGGTCTTCTAACATTGCTTTACGTCGATCACCAAATCCTGGAGCTTTAACTGCTACAGCAGTAAATGTTCCGCGCATACGGTTTAAAACAATATTAGTAAGCGCATCGCCTTCTACTTCATCCGCAACAATTAAAATTGGTCGACTAGACTGCACAACTTGTTCTAATAATGGAAGAATATCTTGGAATGATGAAATTTTCTTATCCGTTACTAATATATATGGACGTTCTAATTCAGCTATCATTTTATCTGAGTCAGTTACCATATATGGTGATTGATAACCGCGATCAAATTGCATTCCTTCAACTACTTCTAATTCTGTATTAAATCCATTTGATTCTTCAATTGTGATAACGCCATCGTTACCTACTTTATCCATTGCTTCAGAAATGTAGCGTCCGATTTCTTCATCTGCTGCTGAAATAGCTCCAACTTGCGCTATCTCGTTCTTATTTTCAACCTTTTGAGAAATCTCATGAAGTGCTTCTATAGCCACTTGCACTGCTTTGTCAATACCTTGTCTTAAACCTACAGGATTTGCACCACTTGTAACATTCTTAAGACCTTCCTGAATCATTGATTGCGCTAATACTGTTGCTGTAGTAGTACCGTCCCCAGCAATTTCATTTGTTTTATTCGCAACTTCCTGCACTAATTTTGCACCCATATTCTCATATGGATCTTCTAACTTTATTTCCTTAGCAATTGTTACACCGTCGTTTGTAATTAAAGGTGTTGTATAATCCTTATCTAGAACAACATTTCGCCCTTTAGGTCCAATTGTAACCTTTACAGCGTTTGCTAATTTATCAACGCCACGTAACATTGCTTGACGTGCGTCTTCAGAGAATTTAAGATCTTTTGCCATAGTCTAAACAACCTCCACTTATTAAATCATTTAATTAATATTTTAAATTCGCACTTTATTCTATAATAGCTAATATATCTTCTTCATTTAAAATTAAATATGTTTTGTCGCCACGTTTCACTTCAGTACCTGCGTATTGTTGGAAGACGATTGTGTCACCTTCACTAACTTGAGGAGCAACTTGTGTGCCATTGTCTAATAAACGACCTTGTCCAACTGCAATGATCACACCTTCATTTGATTTTTCTTTAGCGCTATCTGTTAAAACGATGCCACTTTTAGTTGTTTGTTCTTGCTCTTTCTTCTCAATAATCACACGATTTCCTAATGGTTTAAGCATGATTGTTCCTCCTTCATTTACATGTGATTTAGCACTTTGATATATAGAGTGCTAATCTGTTTTTAATATTAATCAAAATTGGTCAATATATCAAGCAATAAGGACTATTAATTTTGTACTTAACCTTTATTTACGATAAAATATATAATATACATATATAGATGGAGGGAAATTATGAAAAGGTTATGGGTATCCCTATTAACCGTTCTATTCTACGGTTTAGCTCAAATATTACCTGGTTTGGTTTTAGGTAGCCATTTACTTGGAGATATGTCTAAAATGCAAACTGCCCAAACAATGATTATCATGCAAGTATCTATCTTCATCATCGCTGCATTGTTAATCATTTTCATGCAAGCAACCATTAAAAATCCTACTCAATTAGAACAAGGACATAAGGAACCTAAAAGATATATTCTCGCCTGGGTTCTATTAGGATTTTGTATTGTGATGATTTACCAATTCATTATCAGTATAATTTTATTTGCCATCAATGGAAGTCCGCAAAGAAGTCCAAACACAGAAAGGTTAATGGCTATTGCTAAGCAAATGCCGATATTTATCGTTTTAATATCCATCGTAGGTCCCATTTTAGAGGAATACGTTTTTCGTAAAGTTATCTTCGGAGAATTGTATAACTTTATAAAAGGATCACGTGTGGTAAGCTTTATCATTGCATCTGTAGTAAGCTCTCTAATATTCGCTTTAGCACATAATGACTTCAAATTTATACCAGTATATTTTGGAATGGGAGTCATTTTCTCACTTGCTTATGTTTATACAAAACGAATTGCAGTGCCAATAGGTATACACATGCTTATGAATGGTTCGGTTGTATTAGCTCAAGTTATAGGTGGAGATTCTATTAAAAAATTGCAAGAACAAGCAACATTTATATTCCATTTTATATTTTAAAAATAAAAGCATCTCATCATGTATAAATCAATTATCATACATGGCGAGATGCTTATTTTATTACCCTTTTCTTCTAAAGATATATAGTCCAGTGACTCCTAGAAAAATTCCAATTATTGCAATACTTAATGATAAAAGACTTCGATGCATTTTCTTTTTCTTATCATAATCTTTGGAGTGTTCGTCATTATTTGTTGTTATTTCATCTGCACTATGGTTTTTGAAGGCGCTGTGATTTTTATCTTCTTTATCTGTAGGTTTTTTAAGTTCTGGCATTGAGCCGATTTCTCCTGTAATTAAAGCTAAAACCTGATCGTCTAAATTTTCATAGTATTTACTAGAATTAAGTGGATTAAAATATTGAAATCTGAAATAGCTTGTCCCTTTTTGTAATGAATTTAAATATTCATTTCCTCTAAATGATTGCTTTCTAAACAAGCTATAAATGTCACTATCTGTCACCTTTCCATCTAATTGATTCAAATTTTTTACTTGATTAATCAAAAACGGATTGTACTTATAGGCACCCGTTGCTAATTGTCTAAATCTACTAATTAATGAATTGGTATTATCACTACTATTCATTCTATGTTCGATATTATTTTGAGATTTAAAAAAGCCATTTTTATTCCATATAAATTGATTTATATTATTTTGATTTCTATGACCTGAGCTAGAATTAATAATATTTTGTCGACGTTTATATGGCGCACCGTCTTCATTAGTACGTGTATGATTAATATTATGGTCTATATTGTTTTGATTTGTTTGATTGTATTTAGGCCTTTGGGGTTGATTCTTATGACTTTGAGAAGGTCTATTTGTATTTCCTTTAGTGTTACTAGGTTTTTTTCCGGTATGTGAACCCTTACCTGAACTTGTATCAGAGTCTGAATCACTATCTGAATCTGAGTCATTGTCAGAATCGGAATCACTGTCTGCATCTGAGTCACTATCTGAATCCGAATCACTGTCTGCATCTGAGTCACTATCTGAATCCGAGTCACTGTCTGCATCTGAGTCACTATCTGAGTCCGAATCGCTGTCTGAATCTGAATCACTGTCTGAATCTGAGTTACTATCTGAGTCCGAATCACTATCTGAATCGGAATCACTGTCTGCACCTGAGTCACTACCTGAATCTGAGTTACTATCTGAGTCCGAATCACTATCTGAATCGGAATCACTGTCTGCACCTGAGTCACTACCTGAATCTGAATCACTATCTAAATATGTGTCAATGTCTGAATCTGAATCACTATCTGAAACGATATCTGTGTCTAAATCATTATCCGAATTCATACTATTTCCTGTGCGACTAGTGTCATTCACTTCATTGATAGTATTACTCTTAGCTGTATTCTTATCAATCCGGTCTTTAGAAAAATTAATGTCAATAGGATGACTACCCTCAGCATGTGCTTGGTGACTGAATAATGATGTAGTTACCATGAACGCAAAGCCCGTAAGCATAAATGAATGTTTAATGTTAAACTTTTTCATAGATTCAACCACCTCCCCATTACAATCTTTTGTTATTTCAAGTATATAAAAAAACTAAGCATTTTGCATTTAAATATGATTATTGAAAATTAATATTAATAAAGTTGAAACGTAAAAGTAACTATTTGTAAACAACAGAATTCATGAAATTTTTTATTTTAATTAGTACTTGATAATTAAATGTAAGCTAAAGCTTCACCCTAAGCCTAACAAAATTTCAAAATTTATGTTAGTTCAATATAGTTGTATGTATAGATTAACATGATTAAATTTCAGATATTTTAAATGAAATTTTGCCTTTAACTGGCAATTTTAGTATCTTATAACTAAAACGACAGGCGGGTGAATATATTGAAAATCCAAATACTTCAATTCAATGTAGAACGTGGAAATGTTGAAAAAAATATGCAAAATATCAAAACTAAGTTTAAGCAATATTTAGATAAAGATACCAGTGTCGTCGTGCTTCCTGAAATGTGGAATAACGGTTATGCTTTAGAAGAATTAGAACAAAAAGCTGATAAAAATCTTAAAGACAGTTCTCTCTTTATAAAAGATTTAGCACATACATTTAATGTGGATATCATTGCAGGTTCAGTGTCAAATATAAGAGAAAATCATATATATAATACTGCTTTTGCAATCAATAAAAACGGAGAATTGATTAATGAATATGACAAAATACATCTCGTGCCAATGTTACGTGAACCAGACTTTTTATGTGGTGGACATGTAGTCCCTGAACCTTTTTATTTATCTGATCAAACACTTGTGACACAAATCATTTGTTATGACTTACGATTTCCAGAGATATTACGCTATCCAGCTAGAAAAGGTGCTAAAATTGCTTTTTATGTAGCACAGTGGCCTAACTCAAGACTAGATCATTGGTTATCATTACTAAAAGCGAGAGCAATCGAAAATGATATTTTTATTGTAGCTTGTAATAGTTGTGGTAATGATGGTCACACCAATTATGCTGGAAATTCAATTGTCATTAATCCTAATGGTGAAATTTTAGGCCATTTAGATGATAAAGAAGGTGTACTAACAACACATATCGACATAGACTTAGTAGATAAACAAAGAGAATATATTCCAGTTTTCAAAAATCTAAAACCACATCTTTATAAATAGCATAGTTAAAGCCGTGAGCTTGGGAGAGACTCACGGCTTGATAACTTATTATTAAGGGAATGTTTTTACAGTTATTTTTTCAATCTATTTTTTGGGGATGTTATTAATTATGAAAAAATTTTAGTGAATTTATCTATTTAACATGATAAATTGAATGTTGTTTACGATAGCTTACATGCTAGAAATAATTACCTATTTAAGGTAGCTAAGAATAATACGTAACACTGAGTCCAAGGAAACTACAGCTACTAGCAAATGCTTCTCACTTGCTTAGTTTATATTAGTAAATTATTAAGTTGGGATGGCTCAACAACTCACTAATAGTATTCATTATACGAAGAAAACAAAGTTACAAAAGTTACAATAGACTCATTCAAAAATTATTTTTTGAATTTATTAACTGTGTCGATAATCCATTTTACTAAATCACCGATTGTAGAAATGATATCTGCTGCCATTATAACTTCACTCCTTTCGAATTAAGGTAATGGATACGAATGAATTTAACATTCACTCTACTAGATTAAGCAAATTTTTCAACTATCTTTCAATCACATCTCTGTGATATGAGTCTATTAAAACATGATTTTTCCATTTAAAGATTAAAATTTCGTAAATAGCAATATTTAGTACTCAACTGTAAAACTAAATATGATAAAATAACTAATAGTACTTAATTAAAACACTTAGGTATATTTTTTTAACAGTTAGGCATGTTTTCTAAAAAATGTTGCGCAAAATTGTATAATGACACTTGAGGAGAGTAGTAAACAAGTGAAAATCATCGATAAAAAAATTGAGCAATTTGCTCAATATTTACAACGTAAAAATAACTTAGATCACATTCAGTTTCTAAAAGTTCGTTTAGGGATGCAGGTACTAGCGATAAATATTGAAAAATCTATAGTTGTGTATGGGCTAGCAATAATCTTTCATACTTTCTTTTACACTCTTTTAACCCATTTAAGTTATTTTTTAATTAGAAGACATGCACACGGTTCACACGCAAATTCGTCATTGTTATGTCATATTCAGAACATAATTCTCTTTATTATTTTTCCATACTTAATAATAAAGTTAGATATTAACTATTTTGTTCTTTTATCTATGGCATTAGTCGGTTTAATTATTACCATTTTATACGCACCTGCAGCAACTAAGAAACAACCTATACCTAAACGTCTTGTAAAGCGAAAAAAAATACTCTCCATATTTTTATATAGTATTATAGTAGTTATTTCATTAGTAACAAAAGAACCAATTAATAAACTTATTTTATTCGGTATAATTTTAGAATCTTTAACGTTACTACCCATCTTTTTCCCTAAGGAGGATATTAATCATGGAAAACATTTTTAATTTATTTATAAAAATTTTTACTACAATCTTGGAATTTGTTGGTACTGTAGCAGGAGATAGTGTATGTGCCTCTTACTTTGACGAACCAGAAGTGCCAGAAGAACTGACTAAACTATACGAGTAAATATAACCCTAGAAAGTGTGTAAGATATGGATGATATTAATTTATTTCCGTTTGCAGGCCTACAAATCTTTTTAATGATTTGGGTTACTAAAGTTATCATTAATATGAAATTTAATTTTAGGGATTACATAATCGTTTTTACGATTGTAATCCCTTCTGCTATAATGTATTACTTTTGGCAAAGTAAAGCATTAATATTTTTGGTTATAATAATCACCATTTTCTTTTATACAAAAATAAAACTTTATTCAATATTAGTTGTATTATTCACCACTATGATCTTATATATAACTAATTTCATAACTGTTTACATACATTTAACTATAAAAGACTATATTCCGTTTAAATTTGCTTTACAGTTAATACATTTTAGCTTTTTTGTAATCATAACTCTAATCATTGCTTATTTAACTCAACTATTGTTCAATAAATTAAAAGTATCCTACTTGTCACTCAATAAAAGATACTTATTCATAATAACAATTGTCCTTTTTATATCATTTATTTTACTTTATATGGTGTCACAAACTGATATGCGAGGAAATGATACGCTTAAATTATATGCCATCTTATTGTTGGGTATTATGGTTTTTTTAAGTGTAGTTATATTAGTGATGTCCAATTTTACACTCCGTGAAATGAGGTATAAACGTAATGTAAAAGAAATCGAAGCATATTATGAGTACACGTTACGTATAGAAAGCATTAACAATGAAATGCGTAAGTTCCGACATGATTATGTTAATATCCTCACCACTCTTTCAGATTACATAAGAGAAGATGATATGCCTGGATTACGCAAATATTTTGATGAACATATCGTCCCAATGAAAGATAAATTAAAAACTCGCTCTATTAAAATGAATGGTATTGAAAAATTGAAAGTGAGAGAAATTAAAGGGCTCATTACTACTAAAATTATTCAAGCTCAAGAAAAACGTATTCCAATTAGTATTGAGGTTCCTGATGAAATTGATCGTATCGATATGAATACTGTTGAGCTTAGTCGTATTATCGGAATTATAGTTGATAATGCTATTGAAGCTTCAGAAAATCTTGAAGAACCACTCATCAATATCGCATTCATTGATAATGATGAATCTGTCACTTTTATCGTTATGAATAAATGTGGCGATGATATCCCTAAAATTCATGAGTTATTTGAACAAGGTTTTTCTACCAAAGGCGATAATCGCGGTTTAGGTTTATCAACTTTAAAAGAACTGACAGACTCAAACGAGAATGTTTTATTAGATACTGTCATCGAAAATGGTTACTTTGTACAAAAAGTAGAAATAAATAATAAGGAATCATAAGGATGTGTAGAATTAAATGAAAATTTTTGTTTGTGAAGATGACCAAAGACAAAGAGAACATATGGTATCAATCATTAAAAACTACATAATGATTGAAGAAAAGCCAATGGAGTTAACTTTAGCAACAAATGATCCTTATGAGGTCTTAGAGCAATCAAAAGAACTTAATGACATTGGTTGTTACTTCCTTGATATTCAATTAGAAGCTGATATGAACGGTATTAAATTAGCCAGTGAAATTCGTAAACATGATCCTGTTGGTAATATTATATTTGTAACCAGTCACAGTGAACTGACTTATTTGACGTTTGTTTATAAAGTGGCTGCTATGGATTTTATTTTTAAGGATGATCCTTCTGAATTAAAAATGAGAATCATAGATTGTCTTGAAACAGCACATACACGACTCAAATTATTATCTAAAGAAAGTAATGTAGATACGATTGAGTTAAAACGTGGAAGTAATTCAGTATACGTTCAATATGATGATATTATGTTTTTTGAATCATCTACGAAATCTCATAGACTCATCGCACATCTTGATAATCGACAAATTGAATTTTATGGAAATTTAAAGGAATTAGCACTGCTTGATGAACGTTTCTTTAGATGTCATAACAGTTTTGTAATAAACAGGCATAATATTGAATCTATTGATTCAAAAGAACGTATTGTTTACTTTAAGAATGGCGAAAATTGTTTCGCTTCAGTACGTAATGTTAAAAAAATATAATGTAACACCCACCTTTACGATATGAAGTTGTAAAGGTGGGTGTTTGACTTATTTCTTATGTTTTTAATCAATAATAGTCTTTTATATCTTCTTTTGTTGGCAAACTTTCAATAGCACCATGTTTCGTTGTTGTAAGTGCTGCAACACGATTACTAAACGCTAGTATATCCTTTCCCTTTTCCTTAAATAAATCTTTACATTCAGAATGCCGAGCCTGGAGTATGCAATAAATAATAGCACCTATAAATGCGTCACCAGCACCAGTTGTATCAATTGCTTGAACTTGATACCCCTCATGATGAATACGATAATCATCTTTGGTAAAAATAGTGGCACCTTGTGCTCCTTGCGTATAAATCACTACATTAACTTGACCTCTAAATAAAGATTGAATTGCTTCATCTTCATTCTTCTTACCAGTAATAAATAATAATTCTTCATCAGATATTTTAACAATATGAGCTTTAGGTATGAACGCATTAATTGTACGTTGACATTCGAGTTTATCTTCCCATAAAGGTAAGCGTACATTAGGATCAAAAACAATAGTACCTCCTACTGACTCGAATTTTTCAATCATTTTCTCATGGGCATATTTCATGTCACTCTCTATTAAATCTACAGAACAAAAATGTAAAATATCGTCTTGGAAAACTTTAATATCATCAATATTTTCAGGTTGATATAACATATCTGCAGAAGGTTTACGATAAAATGAGAAATCTCTTTGACCATCATCTTGAAGGCTGACAAATGCCAACGCAGTATTTGCTTTATTAGTTCGCTTAATATATTGCGTACCTACACCAAGTTGTTCAATTGTTTCTACAATGATATCACCAAACGCGTCATTTCCTAGTTGTGTTATCATTTCTGATTTTCCACCTAGTTTACTTACTGTAGCTGCTACGTTACACGGTGCGCCTCCAACTTGTCGACTAAATTGTTCAACATCTTTTAATTTTGAATGTGTTACGTGTGGTATGAAATCAATTAATGCCTCTCCAATGGCAAATAGACGTCTCATTATAAATCACCCTTTTAATTCATATTTAGTGAATTTTAAATATACTTGACCAGATTCAGTCGAAGCTTTTATACCAGTAGCATCCTCATTTGGGAAAATACGTGAGGTTAAAACACGCTCACCATCATTACAAAATATTTCGATACTAGATGTATCTACAAAAATTTGTAACTGTTTTAATGGTGAGTCTAAAATGGTAGAACGCGTTGTTCCATCGACATTTGATGGTAGTTTCCCACTATCGGTACGATCTAAAGTGAGTTTATTTTCGTGTTTATTATAAGTAATCAGTGTAGATTCAGATCGAGAGCTACGCAATTCAAAATATATTTCTGAAGCATCATTTTCTAATATATCTATAATCATCTCATACTGTTTACCCTCATATGGATGTAATTTACGTTTGAATTTATTAGCATATCCCAAAGCTGTTTCTTTATTTGTTCTTAAATCTTCTAACTGCTTAAAAGGTCGTTGCTTAAGTTTTCCATTTTCAATGGTAAGCACTCGAGGAATAGTAAGACAATGGGCCCACCCCTCTTTATCTGTAGGATACTCTGTATCTGGAAGTCCCATCCATCCTATTAAAATGCGTTGTCCATCTGCATCAATAAACGTTTGTGGCGCGTAGAAATCAAAACCATTATCCAATTCTTGAAAACTTTCATGGTCGAAAAATAGATCATTAAAGTTTAAATCTCCTATCATATATCCTGATTGATAGATATTTCTAAATTTATCTCCTTCAGCTTCAACGCCTTGTGGACACATGAGTATGACATCTTTATTGCCTAGTCTAAAATAATCAGGACACTCCCACATATAACCAAATTGTGTCAGATTAGTTTTAATTTCACCTTCAAAATACCAATCAACAACATCTTGACTACGATATAAAAGTAAACGCCCCATCTCATTTTCATTTTGAGCACCTAGAATAGCGTACAGTTGACTATTTTTTTCAAATACCTTTGGATCCCTGAAATGACTTGTATACCCTTCATGTTGTCCATGAATCACAGGTTTAGGAAACTTCTCTATTTTTCCGTCTTTGTTCATTCTGGCAATCATTTGACTGGAAATTCTATTCCAATGTTGGTCACGATGATTGCCTGTATACATATAATAAAGATGATTTTGATATTCAAAAGCACTTCCACTGTATACGCCATGACTATCATACTTAGTATCAGGTTTAAGAAGTGTTCCTTGAGGTTCAAAATGTAATAAATCTTTGCTTTTATAATTAAACCAATATTTTAAACCGTGCACAGCACCTAACGGAAACCATTGATGTGAAATATAGTAGTATCCTTCATAATAAATGAGTCCGTTTGGATCATTCAATAAACCCATTTCAGGTTGGATATGAAATGTTTGTCTATATAAAGATGTATCCACTTGGTGTTTCAGTTGCTCAAGATATGTTTTATCAACATCCTCAATACGTTGGTATCTCTCTTCACGAGTCCACTCCACTATGTTCTTCCTCCTACTACAATTATTTATATATTAATAACTCTATTATTCTAACATATTGATTTAGAGAAATATGTTAATAATGTCACTGTTTGATATGTTTAAATTCAGGCCTATTAATATCCAATTGATACCAGTCAACATATAATTAATTATTTCATTTAACTATGTTTTCACAATAATTATACCAATTTGATTAGCAATTATCATTATATGTGGTATCGGTTCCATTTTAACTAAAACAAGCTTGTTGTGCATGTTAATTCAATTGGATAGGAATTTTTATTTTTAATGCTGTTTGTTCACCTTTTAATAGTTGGTTAATTTCTTTTAATGCTTGCTCTCCTGCTTCAAAGTAATTATAGCTAACCGTTTGAATGACAGGTGATACTATTTGAGTCATAGGGTCTCCACCAAATCCATATATTGAACAATTGTAAAACCTTTGTTGATGATCAGAGCAATATTTATGGATTGCAAAAGCAATGGTATCAGTTGCTCCAACTATCGCATCAGCATGATGTACTCTTTTAAGTTGCTGACTTACATCTTTAAAAGCTTGTTCATGCTTAAATGTTGTCTCATAAATTTTCGGACTTATGTGATAGTCATTCAACGCTTGAATAACTCCCAGCTTACGTTGAACACCAACTGCAATATCTTCTTCACTTACACCAAAGAAATGTACATTTCGACATCCTTTTTCACCAATGAGTACTCCAATTTTATATCCAGCTTCATAATCATCGTGATATATATTATATAGTTGATCATGTTTTTGTCCTACTATAATGACAGGAACATCTATTTTCTCAATGACTTCAATATGCGCTTCAGTAATATGTGTTGCCATTAACACTATTCCATCAACTTTACTACGTGATAATGTTTTTAGTGCCGAAATTTCACCGTCTATTTCTAATCCTGTGTAATTTAATAATAACTGGTATCGATGTTGATTACACTGGTGTACCAAGCCCTTAATCGTTTCATCAACAGCGTATGAATTCATACGTGGAATAATTGCTCCAATCAAATTGGTACGTCGAGCTCTTAAGCTTTGTGCAAATTGATTAGGTTGATAATTATTTTCTTCTATTATTTTAGTTATTTTTTCTTTTGTTGCTGGACTTACAGATCCATTATTTAAAAAGCGTGAAACAGTACTTTTCGATACTCCAGCTAGTTTTGCTATATCTGATATATTTTTCATAAAAAATCACCTATCACGTCATCAATCATTTCTTTTTATTTTATCATATGAACCAACGCTTTAAATAGTTGAAATTATTGTTTAGAATACGATTAAATAAATTGACGTGTTAGGTGATTGTCATTTATATAATTTTAAAACTTAATATGACGATTAAACTTATTTAGCTCTCCATAGAAATATGCTTTCTCACCGTGTACTATAACATCTAGTCCGGTTTTATCTTCTTCTTGAGTTGTAGCTAAAGGAGTAAAAATTTTAATAAATCTAGCAATCAAAAATGTGACTATTGCGCTAAAAACGACAGTCGCAATTGCCGCGCCAAGTTGAATGACTACTATTTTAAAATCACCTGTATAGATAAAACCATTCTGCACCGCACTATTAATTTGATGTGATTGAAAAACTCCTGTAAACACAGCTCCTAAGATACCACCTACACCATGAATACCAAATGCATCAAGTGCATCATTATATTGGAGTTTTACTTTGATTAAATTTATAACGATATAGCAACCTATGCCACCAATTATTGCAATAATCATAGCACTCATATAGCTGACGTATCCTGCTGCTGGTGTAATAGCGACAAGACCAGAAAGTGCTCCAGATAAAAGACCTAGTAAACTTGTAGTCTTTTTCAAGATATATTCAAAGATTAACCAACCGAAAGCACCTGTACTTGCACCAATAACTGTATTCACAAACGATATCATGGCTATGTGATCGAATGTAAATGCACTGCCCACATTAAATCCATACCATCCTAACCAAACTAATATACCACCTATAAGTGTAATTAATAGATTATGGGGAGTATGTTTTTCTTTCTTCTTACCTATACCTATCATTATCCCAAGAACCAAACCAGATACGCCTGATGTTATATGAACTACTGTTCCACCCGCATAATCTATTGCTCCAATTTTACTAATCCAACCACCACCCCATACCCAATGGGCAACAGGGCTATAAATTAATAGAACCCATAAACTCACAAAAATCAGATAAGGAATGAATCTCATTTTCTCGGCTATCGAACCTGATAAAATAGATACCGCAATTGTACAAAACATCATTTGAAACAACATAAATAATGAGAGAGGGATATGAGGACTCAAGGTTTTTGAAGTTTCAAAACCAACATGATGAAGACCCAAAAACTTCAAACCACCTATCCATTGACTACCTCCATCAAAACTTAAAGAAAAACCAATCATTATCCATACAAATGTGACAATGACAATGGCAACCATACTTTGCATTACAGTATTCAAAGCATTTTTTGATTGTACGAGTCCTCCATAAAAAAGGCTTAAACCCGGTGTCATTAACCATACTAATAGAGTACATAAAAATAGAAATATTGTATCATTCATATTCATACTTACCACTTCCTTTAAAAACATCATAATGAGTGTTTTTTTAAAAAGCAAAATTAGGTAAGGTCATGTTACACAGTATGTTACTTTAAGTTACATTGCATATATAAGTGTAGTACAAAAAACATAATTACTTTCGTTACACAGCGTTAGTAATGAGTATAATTAAAAGATAATCTTGATTTAGTTATCTCATTACAATAATAAATAAGCCTGGGACAATGATTGTTGTCTCAGGCTATCATAATTCTACTAACGAATTTCATTAAATTAAAAAAACAGTTTTCAAGTTTAGCTCTTTCTTTCAATGATATAGCTAAAGGCTATTTAATTTAACCTTTTTTCTCGTCAATCTAATCTATAATTAAATTTGCTTAATTTCCTATCCTTAAAAAATCCTTTTATCAACTTTATAACTTTAAGTTTTTATGCCTTTTGAATAGTAATCGTCCATGATGCATCATCAAGTTGCTCATAGTTTGTAACTGGATATCCATTTTCTGCAGCCCAATTAGGCAATGCTTCAGTAGCCTGGGTGCAATCGAAATCGATTTTCAATTCATCCCCTTGATTTAATTCATTCATTTTCTTTTGTGCTTCTATTAAAGGAAATGGACAAACCATTCCTACTGTTCCTAATTCGTGTATCATTGATATACCTCCTCATACACTTTATCTAATATCACATTTGAATAACCAATCTTAGCTTTGAGTTACTTGTTGTAACTTTTTCATAGGTTTTACAAAAATAAAATAACTCATAAACCAAACACCAATAATCATGGAGGCTAAAGCAATCCATCCTTGCCAGCTCATTGTAGCTGTCTCTACTAAACCATTACCGATAGAACAACCACCTGCAACTGAAGCACCAAATCCCATAAATATGCCACCAATCGCACTATTGCGTATTGTCTTAATATCTGGCAATCTCCATCTAAATTCTTTAGACCCTTTTGCAGCTATATAAGACCCTATGAATATACCTAGTACTAAAAGCACACCCCAATCAATAAATTTTAAATCTCCTAAAATAAGATAATTTACAAGATTTGCAGATGGTGTTGTTATACCTAAGCCACCCATTCTCCCAGTAGATTCACTCATAGGCCAAGCAAGTAGAGCAATAAAACCTATTGCAATGCCAGCAACAAATGGATGATATCTTTTTTCAAATAGATAATGTCTAATACCACTATATTTTTGTTTAAGTTGGGGCACCATTATTTTAGGTTTTCGAATTGTTTTTACAACTAAAAATATTGTAATTACAGTTAATAACGTGACGAGAATCCATTGTGGTATACCAGTTGTACTCGTCATACTTGTGCTGACTTGTGTCGGTTTATTTATTTGATTCATTATTGGAAGAAGCACCCCAGTTTTAGTTACGGCTGAAGTCAATGCATAAAATATTAATGCCACCCAACTTCCAATTAACCCTTCACCAGCCCTATACCAAGTTCCTGTCGCGCATCCTCCAGCTAATACTATCCCTATTCCAAAAACGAAGGATCCCAAAATAGTTCCTATAACTGGAAATGTTTCTGCTGGAACCTCTATAATATTTAAGTTCTTTAGAACAAGTAAACCAATACTTTGGACTGTAATAGCAATAAGCAATGCATAAAACATTTTGTTACTCTTTTGAACGTACATATCTCTAAATCCACCAGCTAAACAAAATCTTGTTCTCTGCATTACAAATCCTAGCAATATGCCAACGACTAGTCCGCTTATAATTGTCCACACCATTTAATCACCTTTTCCGATATAAATACTAAGGTATTATAGTAGAAAGGACAATATTTTGCAAATTCTAAATTTTCTTTATTATTTTTAATATAAATATTTTGTGAGTTTGTTTAAGTCATTTTTAGATAAGTTACTAAATTTATACCACTCCCGATCAGAATAATAAATAAATAATTTATTTCCTAATAAACCTTTAGATATTCTATACCGCACAATGCTAGAGAGTTCGAATTGGATATTGAATGGATTATTATTTTGATTATATGCCTGAAACTCCAACTTATTTTCACTTATCAACAATATACCAGGAACTGTCATTATTCTGGGAATATGTGGTTTGTAATTACAATATACTTCTTGAGTCACTTATTTCAATCTCCCATTTCAATAAATATCAACTTACAATTTTTGTTAAAAAAATTTCGTATTTATAATCTATTGTAACTGTTTAATATAAAAAAAGCACTCTCAATTGAGAGTACTATGTTAAAGTGACTTTTTTTAATTATTTACTATAATTTTTCATGAAGAACAATAATGATTGTAACTCTATACCAAAGTCAATATGATGTACTTGGACGTCTTGGGGTGTTTTAATTCGACGTGGTGTAAAGTTTAGTATACCTTTAACACCGGCTTTCACAAGTTCATCAGCTACTTGTTGTGCTACATTATCTGGTGTTGTTAAAATGACTACATCAATATCTTCTGATTCTAATGTCGTTTTGATATCATCGCTATGTTTTACCACAACGTCACCGATATTTTCACCTATAATATCTGATCTAATATCAAAAGCTTCAGTAATTGTCATCTCATCATGTATTGAGAAGTTATATGTAAGTAATGCACGCCCTAAATTACCGATACCTATAATGGCAATTTTAATTTGATCGCTCTCACTTAATTCTGATTTAAAGAATTCAAGCATACTATCTATATTATATCCATATCCTTTTTTTCCTAATTCACCAAAGTATGAAAAGTCTCTTCTTATTGTAGCTGAATCAATTTGTAGTGCTTCACTTATTGTTTTAGAATTAACACGATCTATACCTTTACCTTTCAAAATACTGACAAATCTGTAATATAAAGGTAAACGTTTTAACGTAGCGCGAGGAATTTTAAAATCATCTGACATATATCTAACCCCCTTTTTCGCGTATATTATGCATGTATCTTTAAAATCAGTAAATGAGTTAAAACATATGTTGAATGTCATCTCATAATACAAATAATTGTCTACAACGAATACTTAAACATTATACATTATTAATTTTTAAAAATAAATATCCTAGTTTCATGTGTTCTATGAATACTGTAGAATAGAGGTAATTGAGTTTAACATCATTTCAAGATAACGTACGCAATTTATTTTTCTATTTAAAATTCGATAATATAGAATTAACAAAAATTTAAATATTCAAAAACAAATACTTTATATATAGTTTAAACCTATTTCAAATACATAGAAAGGTGAGAATCGAATGATACTTTTACAACTTAATGACATCTCCAAATCGTTCGATGGTGAAGATATCTTCACAGATGTTAATTTTGAGGTGAAAACTGGCGAAAGAATCGGCGTAGTAGGCCGTAATGGAGCTGGTAAATCGACATTAATGAAAATCATAGCAGGTGTCGAAAATTACGATAGTGGTCATATATCAAAAATCAAAAATTTAACAATGAGTTATTTAACACAGCAAATGACACTCAATTCAGAAGCTACTGTCTTTGAAGAAATGTCTAAGCCCTTTGAACACATTAAAAAAATTGAAAATTTAATTAAGGATGAAACAGATTGGCTTGCACGAAATGGACAAGATTATGAATCCGATGAATATCAATCACATATTGAAAAATATGAAACTTTAACTAATCGTTATGAGCAATTAGATGGTTATCAATATGAAAGTAAAATTAAAACAGTACTGCACGGGCTTAACTTTACAGAAAGCGATTTCAACAAGCCTATTAATGATTTTAGTGGTGGTCAAAAAACACGTCTTTCTCTTGCTCAAATGTTACTTAAAGAACCCGATTTACTCCTTCTTGATGAACCAACTAACCATCTAGACATGGAAACAACCAAGTGGTTAGAGGATTACTTAAAGTACTTTAAAGGAGCAATTGTGATTATCAGTCATGATAGATATTTTTTAGATAAAATTGTAACTCAAGTTTATGATGTTGCTCTAGGAAATGTAAAACACTATGTAGGAAACTATGAGCAATTTATAAAGCAACGTAATCAGTATTACGAAAAGCGCATGCAAGAATTTGAAAAGCAACAAGAAGAAATCAAGCGTTTAGAAACCTTTGTAGAAAAAAATATTACTCGTGCATCTACAAGTGGCATGGCTAAGAGTAGACGTAAAACATTGGAAAAAATGGAACGTATTGATAAACCTATGATAGATGCTAGAAGCGCAAATATACAATTTGGCTTCGACCGTAATACTGGTAATGATGTGATGCATATTCATGATTTAAAGATTGGTTACGACTCACCTATTACACGACCTATAAACCTCGAAGTCTTTAAAGGCGATCATATAGCTATCATTGGGCCAAATGGTGTTGGTAAAACAACATTGATAAAAACAATTGCTGAAAAACATCCTAAACTAGGTGGTCAAATTATCTTTGGTGCTAATTTACAAATTGGATACTATGATCAAAAACAAGCTGAATTTAAATCAAATAAAACCATTCTCGATTATGTTTGGGATCAATATCCACACATGAATGAAAAAGATGTACGTGCAGTATTGGGACGTTTCTTGTTCGTTCAAGAAGACGTTAAAAAAATTATCAATGACTTATCCGGCGGAGAAAAAGCACGGTTACAATTAGCACTTTTAATGTTACAACGTGATAATGTTCTTATCTTAGATGAACCGACTAACCATTTAGATATTGATTCTAAAGAAATGCTTGAACAAGCATTGAAAGATTTTGAGGGCACGATTATTTTTGTATCACATGATCGTTATTTTATTAACCAACTTGCAAAAAAAGTTTTTGATTTAAACCTTAATGGTGGCCAAATGTATTTAGGAGATTATCAGTATTATATTGAGAAAACTGAAGAAGCTATTGCTATCAAAGCACATGAAACAGAAATTCAAAATAATTTTGAAAATAAAGAGATAAATCAAGACGCAAATACTTCAACCTATTTCAGTCAAAAACAACAAAAAAGACAACAACGTAAATTAGAAAGACAAATTGAACATTGTGAAAGACAAATCGAAGAATTAGAATCACAAATATCACATATCGAAGAACAGTTAACACAGCCTGAAGTATTTAACGACCCTCTAAAAGCTAGTAAATTTGCCAATCAAAAATCCGAAACCGAACAAAAATTAGAACAAATAATGTTAGAATGGGAAAAATTACAAGAAAAGCTCTAATTTCCAACATAATCACAAGACACCTAAAAGTTGAATATATGACTTTTCGGTGTCTTTTAGTATGTTTTTACACAAATATTATTAACAGCATGAATTACTTTCATAATCAATATCCACAGAGTTATCCTATTTATCCACAAGTAAATTGACACTTTTATGTTTTGAAATTAACTTATTTATTTACATATCCACAAACAACTTCACTACTTACCCACAACTTACTCACATTTTGTTGATAAGTACGCACGTTCCCTATTGACAACTTATTTTCCATTTTTAATTGTTTCAGATATTCATTTATGAAATAATTTATTGAGAAAGATAAAGGAGAACTAAACTTCATGACGAACAATCAAACCTTAGTACTAATTATATTAACTTTCATCATCCTAATTACACTTGTAAATGTAATTATATCTATAATAGAGAGACGTAAACAGATTGCTAAAATAAATACTTTATGGGATAACAAATTAAAATTAGAAAGTTTTATACGTCCTAATTCACGATTCGATGCCCAATACCGTACTTACCGTGATCATTATAATAAGCAGTCATTTATCGACGATAAGACTTGGTCAGACCTAAATATGGATACGTTATTTCATAAAATTAATTTTAATTTCACTGCAATTGGTGAAATGCGACTATATGCAACTTTAAGAGGTATGTTTAAGGTAAATCAAACCTCATTAATAAACATGTTTAAAGATAATAAAGTATTTCGTTTAAATGTATCTTACATTCTTTCTAAAATTGGTAAAAATGTATACCCTTTGTTTCCAGATCAAATGTTACCCTCTAAGCGTAATATTTTATTAATGTTTTGTCCGTTGTTACCATTTATTGGGTTCGCATTCATTTTTTTAATTCCTTCAAAAGGTATATTAATATGTCTTACTTTTATGATTTTAAATGCAATATTATCTTTCAAACTAAAAAAATCTTATGACCAAGATTTAAAATCAGTTTTTTATACTGCTAATGTTATAAAGCAAAGTCAAGCTTTAAGTAAGATTGAGAGCACGCCAGCGCTAAGTGTTGATTTTACTCATTTTAAAGCTTCACGTCGTTTTAGCGGTTTATTAGCTAGAGTAGAATCACAAGATATGGTGAGTAGCATAATTATGTTTATTAAATTAGTATTCATGATAGATTATGTTTTATTTCATTTAATTCAACGTAGCTACTTTAAGTATCAAGAAGAAGTTATGGCATGTTATGACTATATAAGTATATTAGATAATCATTACTCTATAGCTATGTATCAACATACTTTGACACATTATTGTTATCCTAAAATCAATAACAATATTAATGGCCTTCAAATGAAATCAATCATTCATCCTCTGCTAGATGAAGAAAATGCGATTGCTAACACCATTGACATTTCAAATCATATATTACTCACAGGCTCTAATGCATCAGGAAAATCTACATTTATGAAAGCAGTTGCACTAAATTTGATTTTAGCTCAATCGATACAAACTGCAACAGCTCACTCATTTATTTATCAACCTGGCTATGTAATGACATCAATGGCAAATGCGGATGACGTTTTAAGTGGTGACAGTTATTTCATGTCAGAACTTAAGTCTATTCGTAGATTATTTAACACTTATCAGTGCAATAAGATATATTGTTTTATAGATGAGATTTTTAAAGGAACGAATACAACTGAACGTATTGCCGCTTCTGAATCCGTATTATCATATTTAGATAATCAAAAAGCATATCAGGTTATCGCTGCGACACATGATGTTGAATTATCAACATTATTAGAAAATACATATAATAATTATCATTTTAATGAATCTATTCAAGAAAATAGCATATTTTTCGATTACAAAATTAAACCTGGTAAAGCCAATACACGTAATGCAATTGAATTACTACGCATTACGCAGTTTCCTATCGATATTTATCAGCGTGCTCAACAAAATATTCGAAACCTCTAGAATTAATTAGTTTAATATTTATAAAAAAGTTAAGCGCCTATCTAAAAGTAGTTACTCTTAGATAGGCGCTTTGAAATATTATTTAAACAGAAAAAGTTTCAATATCAATATTATTTTGTCCATTTAAAGCTAAATCGCCACGCAAACCAGCTTGATATAAATAATATCCAGCAGCACCAATCATCGCTGCATTATCAGTGCAAAGAACAGGACTTGGAATAGTAAGGTGTATGCCCTCTTTTTTACATGCTTCACTTAGTGCAGCTCTTAATCCTTTATTACTAGCAACACCACCAGCAACAATTAAGCGATTAACATGATAGGTTTTACAAGCATGAATAGCTTTATGTGTTAAAACTTCTACAACACTATTTTGGAAACTTGTTGCAACATCTTCAGCTACAATTTCAATATTTTTCTGTCTTAAATTGTGCAGTTTATTTATTACAGCACTTTTAAGACCACTAAAACTAAAATCATAACTATCTTTTTCGAGCCAAACTCTTGGAAAATCGTATATATCTTTACCTTTAGCTGCTAATCGATCAATATGCGGTCCGCCAGGATAAGGTAGATTGATTGTTCGAGCAACTTTATCATAAGCTTCTCCTACTGCATCATCTCTCGTTTCACCAATCACTTCGAAATCTAAATGATTTTTCATATATACCAGTTCAGTATGACCACCAGATACAATCAATGATATAAGTGGAAACGTTAACGGTTGTTCTAAGTGATTGGCATAAATATGACCAGCAATATGATGTACTGGAATAATAGGCTTATCATAAGCAAATGCCAAAGCTTTAGCCGCATTAATACCAATTAATAAAGCTCCTATTAATCCAGGGCCTTGTGTTACTGCAATAGCGTCAATGTCTTCCATTTTCACTTTTGCACTCACTAATGATTCATCTATAGTTGCTGTTATCCCCTCAACATGATGTCTACTAGCAACTTCAGGTACAACACCACCAAAACGTTTGTGACTATCTATTTGACTTAAAACAGTATTAGATAAAAGTTCAGTGCCATTCTTTACTACACTTACACTCGTTTCATCACAACTTGTTTCTATTGCTAAGATTAATGTATTATTTGTCATTTCAAATTCACCCACATGACTAATGCGTCCTCGCCTTCTCCATAATAATTCTTTCTTTTACCACCATTTTGAAATCCTAAATTTCTATAAACATGTTGTGCAACATCATTATCTATTCTTACTTCTAAACTCATCACATCACAAGAAAAACGTGCATAGTTCATTGCATATTTAAGTAAAAGTTGACCAAGACCATAGCCTCTAAATGCCTTTGATATAGCTATCGTTGTAATTTGTGCTTGATCAACGACTAACCATAAACCAACATATCCAATTATTTTGTCCCTAAATTCTATCACAAAATATGTTGCAAATTCGTTGTTTTCTATTTCATGATAAAATGCATCGATTGACCACGAACTGTGTGAGAAACTATTTCTTTCTATATCAAAAACTTTAGGTACATCTTCCACACTCATTTTCCTAATATTCAATTGTTCTCTTGTTGGTTTAACCAATTTCGTTCCGCCTCTGATAATTTATGGTATTTAGGAGTAAATGAATGTATATTTTCTGGTTTTTGAATTAATTGCTTCATACTTGAAGCTTTTGGTAACTGTTCTATGATGTCACTGTCTAATAAATGTTTTATTTTTTCGGTATGATATCCTACAAACACATAAGGTTGATTTAGTTGATGAAGTTTTTCAATAAGTTTAAAAATAGGTATATAAATATCATCAATAATGGTTATTAATTCATTGTCCTGATATTGATAAACACCTGCATAAACTGCTTCTCTTCTAGCATCAAAAATGGGTACTAACAACTTCGTACTGTCTTTGACTGTGCTAGCAAGTGCTTTAAGTGATGAGACACCATATAAGTTAGTGTTTAATGCATAAGCTAATGTTTTAGCAACAGTAACCCCTATTCTAAGACCGGTATATGAACCTGGACCTTCCGCTACCACGATATCAGTTATTTCTGCTTTATTTATTTTACTTTCTGAAAGAATTTCTGCTATTTCAGGCATGAGTTGCACTGAATGATTCTTTTTGATATCAGTTGTTTTTTCAGCAATCACTTCATTATCTTTCATAATAGCTACTGATAAAGGTTGGTTTGACGTATCAATTAGAAGATAGTTCATTTAAAATTGCCTCCTTTACTAATGCATAATGTTGTCCATGTGTTTCAATGGATACTTGTCTCTCATTCGCATTTTTGACATTTATATTAATCGTTAAGTGATTAGGAGGAAGGAAATCTTTGATAAATTTACTCCATTCTATAACTATGATGGCATTGTCTTCAAAATATTCATCGAAACCTAAATCATCTTCCTCACCTTCAAGTCGATAACAGTCCATATGATGTAATCGTATGCTTGAACCTGTATAAGATTTGATTATATTAAATGTTGGTGAGTTTATCGTTCTTTTAACACCTAACGCTTTTCCTATAAATTGTGTTAATGTAGTTTTCCCTGCTCCTAGGTCACCATTTAGTAAAATCAAGTCCTTAGCACTTAAATGTTTTACAAGTATTTGAGCAAATTTATCCATTTCATTTAAATTGTGAATAGTTATCAATTTTTACTCTCCTATATATGATTATTTAAAATCAAATTATCTCTATATTTAAAGATATATATACATTTCTACATGGTTTATTAACTTAATCATTGTAACAAATTTTAATTCAAATTTCTTCGTAAAATATTTAAGCTTGTCCTCTGTAAATTTTTAGAAAATTCTAAATTTATCATTGACACAATTCACCACATGTAGTAAATTGAATTTATCAAATTTTAAAACAATTCAAACTATTAAGAATAAATAACCATTCAACGAAAGGAGTATAATAAAATGACTTATCTATCTACGCTAGACCTACCAACAACTCAACAAGCTATTATCATTTTATTATACTCGTAAGGACTCGAACTTTAGAAAGATTTTAACTTCTAAATGTTTAAGTCCTATTTCTAGTTGGATGGGACTTAACAACGTCCCAATATTCATTGGGACGTTTTTTTATTTTCTAAATAATTATATGGGGGAATGATATATGCGAAGTGATATGATCAAAAAAGGAGATCACCAAGCTCCTGCAAGAAGTCTTTTACATGCGACTGGCGCTCTTAAACAACCTACAGATATGAATAAACCTTTCGTAGCAATTTGTAACTCTTATATTGATATTGTTCCTGGGCACGTTCATTTAAGAGAATTAGCAGACATCGCAAAGGAAGCTATTAGAGAAGCAGGTGCTATCCCATTCGAATTTAATACGATCGGTGTTGACGATGGAATAGCTATGGGACATATTGGCATGAGATATTCTTTACCTTCAAGAGAAATTATCGCAGATGCAGCTGAAACAGTTATTAACGCTCATTGGTTTGATGGTGTATTTTACATTCCTAATTGCGATAAAATTACGCCAGGAATGTTACTCGCAGCAGTTAGAACAAATGTACCAGCTATCTTTTGCTCAGGAGGCCCAATGAAAGCTGGTCTTTCCGCTCAAGGTAAGGCATTGACACTATCTTCAATGTTTGAAGCGGTTGGAGCTTTTAAAGAAGGAACAATCTCAAAAGAAGCATTTTTGGACATGGAGCAAAACGCTTGTCCTACATGTGGTTCATGCGCCGGTATGTTTACCGCAAACTCAATGAACTGTTTAATGGAAGTTTTAGGTTTAGCCCTACCATATAATGGTACAGCTCTAGCTGTGAGTGACCAACGTCGTGAAATGATTAGACAAGCAGCATTCAGGTTAGTTGAAAATATTAAACATGATATTAAACCTCGCGATATTATCACACAAGATGCGATTGATGATGCTTTTGCTCTTGATATGGCCATGGGAGGTTCTACTAATACTGTTCTTCATACTCTTGCAATTGCAAATGAAGCAGGTATTGACTACGACTTAGAACGTATTAATGAAATTGCTAAAAAAACACCTTACCTTTCTAAAATTGCACCTAGTTCTTCTTATTCTATGCATGATGTTCATGAAGCAGGTGGAGTGCCAGCTATCATAAATGAATTAATGAAAAAGGATGGTACTTTACATCCAGATAGATTAACAGTTACGGGTAAATCCTTGAGAGAAAATAATGAAGGTAAAAACATCAAAAATTTTGAAGTTATTCATCCTCTTGAAACCCCTTATGATAAGCAAGGTGGATTATCTGTCTTATTCGGAAACCTCGCACCTAAAGGAGCGGTAATCAAGGTCGGTGGAGTTGATCCTTCAATTAAAGTATTTACAGGAAAGGCAATTTGTTTCAACTCTCATGATGAAGCTGTTGAAGCCATTGATAATCATACAGTAAGAGAGGGACATGTTGTTGTTATTAGATATGAGGGACCTAAGGGAGGTCCTGGAATGCCAGAAATGCTAGCCCCTACGTCTTCCATAGTGGGCAGAGGATTAGGTAAAGATGTTGCATTAATTACGGACGGTAGATTTTCGGGTGCAACTAGAGGTATTGCAGTTGGACACATTTCACCTGAAGCCGCTTCAGGTGGACCCATTGGCTTAATAAGAGATGGTGATAAAATTACGATTGATCTAATCAATAGAACTCTAAACGTAGATCAATCTGAAGAAGAACTGTATCGTCGTAAAAATCAGCTTGAACCATTTAAAGCAAAGGTTAAAACAGGCTACTTAGCTAGATATACTAGTTTAGTCACAAGCGCTAATACTGGTGGTATTATGCAAGTTCCGGAAAACCTTATTTAATTAGGAGATGATTAAAATGTCAAATCAAAAATCAATGGTTTCGCCTCACCCTTCTGTGCATCAAACAAAGAATTCACAACCCTTAATAACACGCAGTGGTTCTCAATTATTAGTTGAAGCACTTCAGCAAGAAGATGTAGATTTTATCTTCGGTTATCCTGGTGGTGCTGTCTTACCTTTATACGATACATTTTATGACGGGAAAATCAAACATATTCTTGCCCGTCATGAACAAGGTGCTACACATGCTGCTGAAGGATATGCGCGTGTCTCTGGTAAAACAGGAGTCGTTGTTGTAACAAGCGGACCTGGTGCAACAAATGCCATTACGGGTATTACTGATGCATTTAGTGACTCTTTACCACTAGTCGTTTTTACTGGTCAAGTTGCTACACCTGGTATAGGTAAAGATGCTTTCCAAGAAGCTGATTTACTCTCGATGACCACACCTATTACAAAACACAATTATCAAGTTAAAAAGATCGAAGACATTCCAAGAATTGTTCATGAAGCCTTTCATTTAGCGAACACTGGAAGAAAAGGCCCTGTAGTGATTGATTTTCCTAAAGATATGGGTGTTCTTAAAACTGATGTTGAACTTACGCAAGAAATTAATATTCCTGGCTATGAAGTTAATAGTAACCCTAATAAAGAGGATATTAATAGGTTAATATATATGATTAAAGAAGCTAAGAAACCTCTTATTCTTGCAGGTGCTGGTATTAATCACTCTAAATCTAATCATTTATTGACAGAATTTGTGACAAAACATCAAATCCCTACTGTCACAACTCTCCTTGGACTTGGAGCAATACCTTATCATCACCCCTTATTTTTAGGTATGGGTGGCATGCATGGATCTTATGCAAGTAATATGGCATTAACAAATTGTGATTTACTTATCAACTTAGGTAGTCGATTCGATGATCGTCTTGCAAGTAAGCCTGATGAATTCGCACCAAATGCAAAAGTTATACATGTCGATATCGACCCTTCTGAAATAAATAAAGTTATTAATACAGATTTAGGTATAGTCGCTGATTGCAAACTTGTGCTTGAGAATTTATGCCATGAGCAAGTTTTAACATCCACCCACGAAGAATGGAACGATTATTGTATTAATAACAAAAGTAAATATCCATTTAAATATGATGATAATGATAAAACATTTTGTAAACCACAAAAAGCAATTGAATATATTGGTAAAGTTACCGATGGAAATGCAATTGTGACAACTGACGTAGGACAACACCAAATGTGGACAGCACAATTCTACCCATTTAAAAATTATGGCCAATGGGTAACAAGTGGCGGTTTAGGTACTATGGGATTTGGAATTCCATCAGCAATAGGAGCACAATTAGCTGAACCTGAGAAAACAGTTGTTTGTTTTGTAGGAGATGGTGGTTTTCAAATGACGAACCAAGAAATGGCTTTACTTCCAGAATATGGACTTAATGTCAAAATAGTACTTATTAATAATGGAACTTTAGGTATGGTCAAACAATGGCAAGATAAATTCTTTAATAAACGATTTTCTCATTCTGTATTTAATGATCAACCTAATTTTATGAAAATGGCGGAAGCTTATGGCGTTAAGGGATTCTTGATAGATTCTCCTGATAAATTAGAATCTTCAATTGATGAAGCATTTGCATATCATGGACCGGCACTCATTGAAGTTAGAATCTCACCTGTAGAACCAGTTAATCCAATGGTACCTAGTGGCAAATCAAATCATGAAATGGAGGGTTACTAATGGAACGAACAATTCATTTTACATTAGTTGATCAAGTGAGTACTTTGAACAGAATTACTAGCGCCTTCGTTCGCTTACAATGTAATATTGATGAACTTCATGTTAAACATTCAGACAAAGAAGGAATTTCTAATATGAAACTTAAAGTCAATATTAAAGATGATGATACTTTTAAAATTGTTCTTAAAAAACTATCACAACAAGTAAATGTACTAAGTGTAAAAAGTGAGTAAATGTTTTGATGCGCTAGTTAAAATGAAAAATCAACTAAACATAACTAACATCATACACTTTTTACGCACATATTATTTTGAAAATTCAGAACTTTCGATAAAATGACTGGAGGAATTTATTATGACAAAAGTATATTACGATGAAACAGTAACACAAGATGCATTACAAGGTAAAAAAATTGCTGTCATTGGTTATGGCTCACAAGGACATGCACATGCACAAAATTTAAAGGACAATGGTTATGATGTAGTCATTGGTCTACGTCCAGGACGATCATTTAATAAAGCTAAAGAAGATGGATTTGATGTTTATACGGTAAGTGATGCTACACAACAAGCTGATGTAGTGATGGTACTATTGCCTGATGAAATTCAAGGTAAAGTATATAACGAGGAAATTAAACCACATTTAGAAAAGGGAAATGCTTTAGCATTCGCACACGGTTTTAATATCCACTTCAGTGTTATCGAACCACCTAGTGATGTCGATGTCTTTTTAGTAGCACCTAAAGGACCCGGTCATTTAGTTAGACGTACATTTGTTGAAGGAAGTGCCGTACCAGCATTATTTGGTGTTCAACAAGATGCTACAGGCCAAGCAAGAAACATTGCTTTAAGCTACGCAAAAGGCATTGGTGCTACTCGTGCCGGGGTCATTGAAACGACATTTAAAGAAGAAACTGAAACAGATTTATTCGGTGAACAAGCTGTTCTTTGTGGAGGAGTTTCCAAATTAATTCAGAGTGGATTCGAAACACTTGTAGAAGCAGGTTACCAACCTGAATTAGCTTATTTTGAAGTCTTACACGAAATGAAATTAATTGTTGATTTAATGTATGAAGGCGGAATGGAAAACGTTCGTTATTCTATCTCTAACACTGCTGAATTTGGCGACTATGTTTCTGGACCAAGAGTAATTACACCTGATGTTAAAGAAAATATGAAAAAAGTACTTGAAGATATTCAAAATGGTAACTTTAGCCGTAGATTTGTTGAAGATAACAAAAATGGCTTTAAAGAATTCTATCAATTACGTGAAGATCAACATGGTCATCAAATTGAACAAGTTGGACGCGAATTAAGAGAAATGATGCCATTCATTAAATCTAAAAGTATTGAAAAATAACAACAGTAGAGGGGTGTTTTTAATGGAAGAACATATTCAAATTTTTGATACAACACTTAGAGATGGTGAACAAACGCCAGGAGTCAATTTTAGCTTTGATGAAAGATTGAAAATTGCCAAGCAACTAGAAAAATGGGGAGTAGATGTACTAGAAGCAGGTTTTCCTGCTTCTAGTACTGGTAGCTTTAAATCAGTAGAAGCTATAGCCAAAACTTTGACTACAACAGCAGTGTGTGGATTAGCTAGATGTAAAAAATCTGATATTGATGCTGTATATGAAGCCACTAAAGAAGCTGTAAAACCTCAAGTACATGTATTCATTGCAACCTCCCCTATTCATTTAGAACATAAATTAAAAATGACTCAAGATGAAGTTTTAACTTCAATCAAAGAACACGTTTCTTATGCTAAACAATTTTTTGAAGTCGTACAATTCTCTCCAGAGGATGCAACAAGAACTGAAATTCCATTTTTAATTGAATGTGTTCAAACTGCGATTAACGCAGGAGCCACAATTATCAACATCCCTGATACAGTTGGATTTAGTTATCCTACTGAGTATGGTGAAATTTTTAAGCAATTAACACAGGCCGTTAAGTCAAATTCTAAAATTATCTTTAGTGCACATTGTCATGATGATCTTGGAATGGCAGTTGCTAATAGTTTAGCAGCTATTGAAGGTGGAGCTAGACGTATTGAAGGTACAGTGAACGGTATTGGTGAAAGAGCAGGAAATGCCGCACTTGAAGAAGTTGCTTTAGCTTTATATGTAAGGAAGGACCACTATGGTCTTGAATCTCAAATTAACCTTAAAGAAACTAAGAAAACATCTGACTTAATTTCAAGATATGCTGGTATCCGTGTACCTAGAAATAAAGCTATAGTAGGTCAAAATGCATTTAGTCATGAATCCGGAATTCACCAAGACGGTGTACTTAAACATCGTGAAACCTATGAAATCATGACACCTCAACTCGTAGGTGTAAATACTACAGAATTGCCATTAGGTAAATTGTCTGGTAAACATGCATTTGCCGAAAAGCTTAAATCTCTAGGGTATGAAATTAAATTGGAAGATCAAGTTACATTATTTAAACAATTTAAAGAAATTGCAGATAAGAAAAAAAATGTATCCGATAGAGATATTCATGCAATTATACATGGCTCTGAACATGAACACAATGCTATTTTTCAACTTGATAACTTACAACTTCAATACGTATCTAAAGGTCTACAAAGTGCAGTAGTAGTTATAAAGGAAAGAAACGGACAAGTTAAACAAGATTCAAGTATTGGAACGGGGTCAATTGTTGCAATTTATAATGCTGTTGACCGAATTTTCAAGAAAGACGCAGAATTGATTGATTATCGTATTGATTCTGTAACAGAAGGTACTGATGCTCAAGCAGAAGTACATGTACGAATCATTATTAATCATATTGAAGTGACTGGCATAGGTATAGACCACGATATATTAAAAGCCTCATGTAAAGCATATATCGATGCTCATGCTAAATATATTTCAGAATATGAGTTGAAAGAAGGTATCCGTACATGAGTTATAAAATAGTTGCCTTACCTGGAGATGGTATAGGACCAGAGATTCTATCTGGTACATTAGAACTTTTAAAATTAATAAGTGAAAAATATCATTTTGAATACCATTTGGAAAGTCATTATTTTGGAGGTATCTCAATAGATAATTATGGTACACCTTTAACTAATGAAGCATTACAATCATGTAAAAATGCAGATGCTATATTATTAGGCGCGATTGGAGGGCCTAAATGGACAGACCCAAATAATCGTCCAGAACACGGTTTGTTAAAACTGAGAAAATCCTTAAATTTATTTGCTAATATTCGCCCTACATTTGTAACTAAAGGGGCTAGTCATCTTTCACCACTAAAACAAGATATTGTAGAAGGCACCGATTTAGTTATTGTAAGAGAATTAACGAGCGGTATTTATTTTGGTGAACCAAGCTATGTTAAAAAAAACGAAGCTTTAGACTCATTAAAATATTCAAGTCAAGAAATTGAACGTATTGTGAGAATCGCTTTTAATCTTGCAAACCGTAGACGTAAAAAATTAACATCTGTTGATAAGGAAAACGTTCTATCCTCTAGTAAGTTATGGCGACAGATAGTAAATGATGTAAAAAAAGATTTTCCAGAAGTAGAAGTTAATCATATGCTAGTTGATGCTTGTAGTATGCATCTTATCACCCAACCTACGCAATTTGATGTGATTGTAACAGAGAATCTTTTCGGAGATATCTTAAGTGATGAAGCATCTGTTATACCAGGCTCTCTAGGTCTTTCTCCTTCAGCTAGTTTTGGTCAAACAGGTACACGTCTGTATGAACCAATTCATGGTTCAGCTCCAGATATAGCTAATGAAGATAAAGCGAATCCATTTGGTATGGTTCTCTCTTTAGCACTTTGCTTAAGAGAAAGTTTAAATCAAATTGATGCGGCTAACGAACTTGAGTCAATTGTTTACTCGTTTATTCAATGTAATAAGACAACTGCAGATTTAGGTGGACAATATCGAACTTCAGAAATTTTTAAGTTGCTTAAAGAAAAATATTTATAAGAGGAGGAGAAAATTATGGGTCAAACACTTTTTGATAAAGTATGGAAAAAACATGTGCTTCATGGAAAAGAAGGTGAACCACAATTATTGTATATTGATTTACATCTCATTCATGAAGTTACTTCTCCTCAAGCGTTTGAAGGACTTAGAATACAAAATCGTAAACTTAGAAGACCTGATCTAACCTTTGCAACTTTAGATCATAACGTTCCCACAATTGATATTTTTAATATAAAAGATGAAATTGCCTATAAACAAATTACAACTTTACAACAAAATGCTAAAGACTTTGGCGTACATATTTTTGATATGGGTTCTGACGAACAAGGTATCGTACATATGGTTGGACCAGAAACTGGATTAACACAACCAGGAAAAACTATTGTTTGTGGAGATTCCCATACTGCTACACATGGCGCATTTGGTGCTATCGCATTTGGGATAGGAACAAGCGAGGTTGAACATGTATTTGCTACACAAACATTATGGCAAACAAAACCTAAAAATTTGAAAATTAATATAAATGGTTCTTTACCACCTGGAGTTTATGCTAAAGACATTATTTTATATTTAATCAATCAATATGGTGTAGATTTCGGTACTGGTTATGCGCTTGAATTTACTGGGGAAACTATAAAAAATTTATCCATGGAAGCACGTATGACGATATGTAATATGGCTATTGAAGCCGGAGCAAAGTATGGTTTAATGCAACCTGATGAAACAACATTTGATTACGTAAAAGGTCGTCCTTATGCTACTGATTTTGATAGTTCTATGGAGTGGTGGAAAGAACTTTATTCTGATGATGATGCCTATTTTGATAAAGTTATTGAACTTGATGTAACAAATTTAGAACCTCAAGTAACTTGGGGAACTAACCCAGAAATGGGAGTTAGTTTTAGTAATCCATTCCCAGAAATTAAAAATGCAAATGACCAACGTGCTTATGACTATATGGGACTTCACCCAGGTCAAAAAGCCGAAGATATAAAATTAGGTTACGTTTTTTTAGGTTCATGCACGAATGCAAGATTATCTGATCTTATTGAAGCAAGTCATATTATTAAAGGACAACAAGTACATCCAAATATTACTGCTATTGTGGTTCCGGGTTCAAGAACTGTTAAGAAGGAAGCTGAAGCTCTGGGTCTAGATAAATTATTTAAAGATGCTGGATTTGAGTGGCGTGAACCAGGTTGTTCTATGTGCTTAGGTATGAATCCAGATCAAGTTCCAGAAGGAGTACATTGTGCCTCCACGAGTAATCGCAATTTTGAAGGAAGACAAGGCAAAGGTGCTCGTACACATTTGGTATCTCCTGCTATGGCAGCAGCTGCTGCGATTAATGGTAAATTCATTGATGTTAGAAAGGTGGTAGTGTAATTGGAAATCAAACCGATAACAATATATACCGGAAAAACTGTCCCCCTTTTTTATGACAATATAGATACTGACCAAATCATTCCCAAAGTGCATCTTAAGCGGGTCTCTAAATCAGGCTTTGGACCTTTTGCTTTTGATGAATGGCGTTACTTACCTGATGGTAGTGATAATCCTGATTTTAATCCTAATAAACCTGAATATCATGGTGCGTCAATTCTCATTACTGGAGATAACTTTGGTTGTGGTTCTAGCCGTGAGCATGCAGCGTGGGCCTTAAAAGATTATGGTTTTAACATTATTATTGCAGGAAGTTTTAGTGATATCTTTTACATGAATTGTACTAAAAACGCAATGTTACCTATATGTTTAAATCGGAAAGAAAGAGAATATTTAGCTCAATTTGATGAAATATCTATTGATTTACCTAATCAAACAGTGTCTACGGTGTCTCAGTCTTTTCATTTTGATATAGATGAAACCTGGAAAAATAAATTAATCCATGGATTAGACGATATTGCTATTACTTTACAATTTGAAAATTTAATAGAAAAATACGAAAAAACTTTTTAAAGGTGTGAAAGACAGTGACAGTAAGAACTAAAGTTTCGACAAAAGATATAGATGAAGCATATTTACGTCTGAAAAACATAGTAAAAGAAACTCCCTTACAATTCGACCATTACTTATCTCAAAAATATAATTGTAATGTTTATTTAAAAAGAGAAGATTTACAGTGGGTACGATCCTTTAAATTAAGAGGAGCTTATAATGCTATATCAGTATTATCCAATGAAGAAAAAAATAAAGGTATTACTTGTGCAAGTGCTGGAAATCATGCTCAAGGTGTTGCTTATACTGCAAAAAAACTCAATTTAAAGGCTGTTATTTTCATGCCAGTAACTACACCACGGCAAAAAATCAATCAAGTCAAATTCTTCGGGGATAATAACGTAGAAATAGTACTAATTGGCGATACATTTGATCACTGCTTAGCACAAGCTTTAAACTATACGAAGCAACATAAAATGAATTTCATTGATCCATTTAATAATGTATATACTATTGCAGGACAAGGCACTATAGCTAAGGAAATATTAAATCAAGCTGAAAAAGAGGATAATACATTTGATTATGTATTTGCTGCTATAGGTGGTGGCGGTCTTATTTCAGGAGTGAGCACATATTTTAAGACACATTCCCCCCACACTAAAATTATCGGTGTTGAACCAACTGGTGCCAGTAGTATGTATCAATCAGTCATTATCAACCATAGTATAGTTACTTTAGAAAATATTGATAAGTTTGTTGATGGAGCTTCAGTAGCAAGAGTTGGTGATATTACTTTTGAAATTGCGAAAGATAAAGTGGATGATTACGTTCAAGTTGACGAAGGAGCTGTTTGCTCCACAATTCTGGATATGTACTCTAAACAAGCGATTGTTGCTGAACCAGCTGGTGCTTTAAGTGTAAGTGCCTTAGAGCAATATAAAAAGCAGATTGAAAATAAAACAATTGTTTGCATAGTAAGTGGAGGCAACAATGATATTAATCGCATGAAAGAAATAGAAGAGCGTTCTCTTCTATTTGAAGAAATGAAACATTACTTTATTTTAAATTTCCCACAAAGACCTGGTGCTTTAAGAGAATTCGTTAATGATGTCCTCGGACCTCAAGACGATATTACAAAATTTGAATATTTAAAGAAAACATCACAAAACACTGGAACTGTTATTATAGGTATACAGCTGAAACATCATGATGATCTCATTCAGTTAAAAGATCGTGTATGTCAATTTGATCCTTCTAATATTTATATCAATGAAAATAAAATGTTATATTCATTGCTTATTTAAACTAATTTTATATCCAAGTCTCAAGACGACGAGTATATTATTAATTCGTCGTCTTCATTTTAGTGTCTTACTGTAGAATGTCAGTTTAATTCCTCGGTTAAGAAGCTTTATCCATTTGAGATAAGCGCTCGCCTCTTGTTTCATTTTCAACTCTTGTTGATCCTTGTAGCTCGAATAATTTCATTGCTCTCGCTCCCTAATTCATGAGTTCAAAACGCTTTCTCTTCGTCGAGATCCTTACTTCTCATATCAAACACTTTCTTTTTAAAACTATTTTTGCATAAAAAAAGAGACCTTTCGGTCTCGATTAGGCTCATCGCATCCATACGATAATTGCCTGGCAACGTCCTACTCTAGCGGAACGTCAGTCCGACTACCATCGGCGCT